>Ga0209297_1000016_pt1 | contig 196166 bp, 241 predicted proteins | sample S_130805_MF_Meta_FD_187322 | JGI IMG/M metagenome (GOLD analysis project Ga0209297, IMG submission 187322) | Freshwater microbial communities from Lake Simoncouche, Canada to study carbon cycling - S_130805_MF_MetaG (SPAdes) (version 2) | ecosystem: Environmental > Aquatic > Freshwater > Lake ...
ATTCCCAGCACTGCCACCAAAAGGAGGTACCAAGCCGGAATGCGCACGCCTCGGCGCATCCGGGCATCCGGTATCGCCTTGAGGTAGCTGATCAGGTCGAGATCGGTTGCAGCAGAGTCGCTTTTGATCACAGGGAGGAGGCGATTACGCCGACCTCAGCCCATGCTGACAGCCCCCGCAAGGACGCCTGTGACGGACTTTGAATCAGCCCTGGGGGCAATGGCGCTTGGCTGTAATGACGACTTGTACTAATTTCTCGCACTTGCGTAAATCTGGCCATATCTCTCATTAACAACGTAGCGGCCAATACGCAACCGATACCAATTGCAATAACCATGTCAAAAGCAACCGTTAGTCCAAGGCAACTTACAAAGATGAGCTTGTCTGATACTGTTGCCCTTCTTAGCAGCTCTAATCCTTGACGGGCTTCACTCATATTCCAAGCAACAACCAATAAGATGCCAGCCATGGAGGCCATCGGAATCTCTGAAAATATTGGCGCTATAGCCAACACTGACAGTAGAATAAAGAGTGAATGAAAAACAGCAGATAGTGATGATTTTGCCCCAGCCGAAACATCTGCCGCAGAGCGTGCAAGGGCTGCTGTTACAGGAATACCCCCAAAGAAGGGGGTTATAATATTAGCAATTCCCTGGCCAAGTAGTTCTCCATTGGAATGGTGGCGTGAGCGTGTGGCTCGATCAAGGATTACAGCACACAATAAAGATTCGGTTGAACCTAGAATTGCAATTGTCAATGCAGATGGAAGCAAATCATGGATTGTATGCAAATTCAGCTTAAATACATGTCCATCGGGACCAGGCAGTTGCCAGGGAAAGCCTATTTCAGGCGGAATGGGTGGGATTCCATGGCCAATAATACCCTCAAATTGATAACTAAATCGTGAACCAATTGTATCGAGTGAATGACCATGACTAGTCAGCCATATCGAAAGCAAAGACCCGACAATTATTGCAGGCAGATAGCCTGGAACGATCCACTTGTCCTTGGGCCAGATAATTGCAACCAGCACTGTAACAACACTAACCAGTATTGACAGCACATCTGCATGGCCAATGGCAGCAACAATCGTAAAAATCTTTTCAATAAAGTGAGAGTGAGATTGTTCAATCCCCAGACCCAAAAGGTCATTTACCTGAAGCAATGCAATCACAATGGCGATGCCACTGGTGAAGCCAAGACTTACAGGCTCCGGCACATATTCAATCAATCTACCCAGATGACAAAAGGCAAATACAACAAGAATTATCCCTGCCATAAGGCCTGCCGTGGCCAAACCTGCCATACCATAGGTAGCACTAATCGGCGCTAATAGCACCACAAAGGCAGCCGTTGGCCCTGAAATACTAAAACGGGATCCCCCAAAGATAGCGGCACAAATACCACCAACAATTGCCGAATTAAGTCCATATTGTGGAGGCACACCACTGGCAATTGCCAGGGCCATGGCCAATGGTATTGCGATAAGAGCTACTGAGAGGCCAGCAATCAGATCAGCCCTAAGCCCACTTATTCCATACCAGCCAGAGGAGAAACCATCGCGCAGGGCGCTCATGGCTCGCAGCTTTCCCATAGCTTTATTTTTTTTGCCCTGCGCCACCATCAGCTAGCCCCCGAGCCCATTGCGATCACTGGATATTATTTGATGTAACTCCAGTCCAGCTTTAATAATAGCAGATCCAGCAAGCCTCTGCCTATTCGTAAGCCTAGGAAGCAAACTTAACCAGCCACAATCGACAGATATGTATGATTATATTGGTTCTTGCATTTGTTCTTATATCGTTTCTTATATTTGCTCTTATTTTGATGTCTTAGTCAAGCGTTCTGGATTAAGGATTTCAGGATCAGCGGGGGCCGAGGGATCTGGATCCTCGATTAGCATGTGCTGCAACACCTGCTCTGGGCGCTCGCTATCGCGCCAGCGCACGATGTAAGCAGGCATCATTGTGCCCCGGGCATTTTTCTGTTCTACGGGGCTTATAATCCAGCCTCGCCGTGATCTGCCTTGGGGATTGCGCTTGATTACCGAATCACCATTTTGATAACGAAACCCGATTCTTTCGCCGCTCATTGAGAATTCCGCAATGGATTGAACTGGATGTACTTAATCTGGACTTACTTAATCTGGACTTACTTAAATTGTCTTAGCTTTGCTCGCCGTTACCAAGCACCTGTTCACGCCAGCCGGGGCCGATTCTATTTTCAATAAATTCACGAATCAACTGACGCACCACTTGGGAAGGGGTGACATCTTCCTGACGACAGAGCGATTCAAAACAGGCCTTTTTTTTGGGATCGATCAGAACGCTCAGTCGCGCTGTCCGCTCTTCGCTTGGCAAACGCTGAATCTCCAATTTGGATTCTCATTGGGCCAAGCCTACGACCTGGATGATCACAGCATGGGTCCCCAGTTATAATTCAATAATATTCTAGCACGGCTTGGCGGCTGGGGGGCATGCTGCTGGCAATGCCTAAGCAGCCCATGGCCCTGGTGAGCGTCGATCCTGCCCAAATTTTGCTTGATGTCTTTGGATATCCAGCCTTCCGCGGCCCCCAGGAGGCGATCGTTCGCCATGTATGTGCTGGCGGTTCAGCCTTGGTGTTGATGCCCACCGGGGGCGGCAAATCACTTTGCTATCAGATCCCTGCCCTTTGCCGAACCGGCCCAGGCGTGGTGATATCCCCACTTATTGCCTTGATGCAGGACCAGGTGGAGGCCATGGCTCAGCTAGGCGTTAGGGCAGCGGCGCTCCACTCCGGCCAGGGCCAGGAGCAAACGCTTGCCACCTGGCGCTGCTTGCGGGCCGGTGAACTGGATCTGCTGTACCTCTCCCCTGAACGGCTGCTGGCCGGCGATTGTTTGGAACGGCTGGGGGAAGGGCCCATCGCCCTATTTGCCATTGACGAAGCCCATTGTGTTTCCCAATGGGGCCATGACTTTCGCCCCGAATACCTACAGCTAGCCTTGCTAGCGGAGCGGTTCCCCAGCGTTCCTCGGATTGCCCTAACTGCTACAGCTGACCCCAAAACCAGCAACGAAATCCGGCAGCGTTTACAGCTGGAACAGGCGCCTGTTTTCCTGGCAAGTTTTGATCGCCCAAACATTCGATACCTACTTCGCGAAAAGGAGGATGCCCGGAAGCAACTACTTACTTTTCTTAGCCAGCACAAAGGGGAATCTGGCATTGTGTATGCCCGCTCCAGAAACCGGGTGGATAGCTTCTGCAAGGAGCTTCAAGTTGCTGGCTATAACGCCATGGCTTATCACGCTGGCCTGGCACCTGAAGTAAGAACTTCAGTGCTAGAGCGATTCCGGCGGGATAGTGATGTGATTGTGGTGGCCACAATTGCCTTCGGCATGGGCATTGACAAACCAGATGTGCGCTTTGTTGCCCATCTGGATCTACCCAAGAGCCTGGAGGCCTACTACCAGGAAACAGGACGGGCCGGTCGAGATGGTTTACCTGCCCTGGCCTGGATGTTGCATGGGGCAGGCGATATCCCCCAACTGCGCCGCTTCATAGAAGATTCTGAGGCTGAAGCCAGCCAGAAACAAATTGAACATGGCAAGCTCGATGCCCTAATTAATTTTACAGAAGCCTGCTCCTGTCGACGGCAGGTGTTGCTCAGTCATTTTGGTGAATCCCTTAAGGAAGCCTGCGGCAACTGTGATATCTGCCTTGAACCTGATCGCAGCGTTGATGTAACTGAAGCTGCCCGAAAAGCCCTTTCAGCTGTATTTCGCAGTGGCAACCGTTTTGGTGCAGCCCATGTGGTGGATATATTACTTGGGGCTGATACAGCACGCCTCCGGGAACTCGGCCACCAGCAATTGAGTGTGTATGGCATTGGTAAGGAGCTGGACCGTGGCCAATGGCGCAGTTTGTTCCGACAACTATTGGCCAAAGGCTTTCTGATAAGTGACCCCGCTGGCCATGGTGGTTTACAACTTGGCGCCGACCCCTTGGTGCGGCCATTACTACGGGGGGAAGAGTCCCTAGCCCTACGGCTACCAGCGCCGCGGCAGGAGCGGCGCCAAAGGGGGGCCGCTGTTGCTGAGCAAACGCCAGTGGCAGAGGCTGATGCCGACTTGCTGAAGCTGCTGAAGGATTGGCGCCGGCAGCAGGCCCAGAGCCAGGCAGTGCCCCCCTATGTGGTTTTTCACGACCGCACGCTCCTCGAGATCGCCAGCTCTCGCCCCATGGACCTTGAAAGCCTGGCCAGCATCAGCGGCGTTGGCAAGGCCAAACTAAGTCGCTATGGAGATGAGCTGCTTAAGTTGATTGGCCAGTAACTAATAATTAGCAATTCCACCCACAAATCAGCCAGCGGCAATTTCAGGGTGTTTTGACAGTTTTGCTGGGGCTGGGAGCTGCCGCTGGTGTATCGAGCCCTTGATCCAAATCGATATCAATCTCTCCCACCCACACCAGTAACGCCAGAATGCAGGCGGCGGCAGCAATTAACAGGCTGATCTGGTGTCGTGTCATGGGGCGGTAGTTGGGGGAGTAGTGGGGCCACTTTCCATTTGCACCACCAGCAGTCTTAGGGCCTGACGGCTGGCTTGATCACGATAACGGCCCCTTAGGCCCAGCCAGGCGACCCAATTTTCCGCCTGGGAGGCCTGCAGCTTCTCCTCCAGTGCAGGTAGTTGCTTCAGTAATTTCTTACCAAGTAACTTTCGCAGCACCACCAGGTCCTGAAGATTGCCCAGCAGCTCCTGCAGGCGTTTCAGTTCGTCGATCCAACTGCTGTAACTCAATCCACTGCTTTTATTCAAACCATAACAGCTGCGAAAAGCCTCCGCTTGATATCGAACCGCCTTGACTGTTTTGCGCAGCTCATGCAGGCTGCGGGCCTCGCTGCCGGGATCCTCCACCTGCCAGCCCAGCTGCAGCAACAGGCTGCCCAGGCTGCGCAGCTGCAGATCCGGCAACAGCTCCAGCAAGGGCCGTTCCCCCAGGGGTGTGAGCCGCGGCGCCTCCAGCCAGTGGCCACAACGCTGCAACCAATGGCGATGGCCAGGGCTTACCAAGTGACTATTCACCAGGCGCCTAGCCTGGCGCCGTTGCCCCTCAAGCTGCTCCAGCAGCGGGTTCAGCAGGGCTTGCTCCTGGCTGGGCAGCTGGGGCAGCAATAGCAGGCTGAGCTGGTCGTTGATCACATCAAGGTCGCGGGCCCGGCCCAGGGGCCGCCCCTGGCGGGCCACGCTGCCAGCCCCCAGGCAACGGGGTAATTCCAATGCCGCTGCCCCCTGTTCCACGCAGGATCGAACCCGGCGCAGGTTCACCCTGAGTTGATGCAAAGCTTCCGGATCTTTCCTCTGCAGCAGCTCGCTGCGCAGTCGTTTGATGCGCCGGAAAGAGCCTTGCAGATTTTCTAAGCCCTGCTGGCCCCAGCTATCCATTGCCACCTTCGCCGATACTTAATTACTACCAAGGTTATAGCCCTTGCGTTGGCTACTTCCGTCGGCGGCCCTTTGGATCACCTCAAGCTGGGCTGTGGGGGGAGTGGCTGGTTTCATATCCATATTGCTGCCGGCTCCCAGGGGGCGAGCGGCCTGGCCCGCCAGGCTCAACTTCAGGTTTTGGCAAACGCTTTTTGGTTTCAGAATTGGATCAAAGCCCTTCATGCCGTTTGTAAGGGTGATCTTTGGATCGGAGGCTGATAGGGCCACCAGCAAGCCGGAGTCATAGCCGGCGGCTTCCACCGTGCCGGGTTTGTAGCCGTAGCGGGCCTGAAAATCCTTGCGGAAGCTTTGCCAGGCGGGACCACGGCTGGTGAATTCCACCCCGATCTGGGCCTGGCGATTGTTTTCGCTAGGGGGCACATTCCAGACCAATTGCAGCTCCTCTGGCCAGCTTTGTTGAAGAATCGCCTGCATCAAAGGACTGTGGCTGGGCGTCATCACCACCAAGGTGGCCGGTCGAAACCAATCGGCATCCGACACCAATAATTTCAGTTCCTCTGGCTTGCTTGGGTCCACGGCCCTGGGCTGCAGATCAGGCCCTTGTAATACGCCCCCTTGGCCCCGCATCCCCTCCAGGAAGCGGTCCGCCAACAGCTGCTGATCGGCACTGCCATCGGTGATCAGCATGAAACTCCTGAGGTTTTGTTCCGCCAGGGCTTTGACCAGGGCATCAATGGCGAGGCTGCGGGCCGGTGCCACCGGCCAGAGCCGATCGGACCCCGGCCGGCTGGCCAGTTGCTGCAGGGAGGCCCCCCGTTGCAGGGGCAGCAGGATCTGGCGGTGGCGGTCTTCCGCCAATAGGCCCGTTTCCACCAGGGGGGCTGCCGCTGGCGCCAGCAGCAGGGGGGGAAGACGGCGCTGGCTCAGTTTTTGGGCAGGGTCGCTGCCGGGGGGCAGCCAGCCCACCGACCATTGGGTGATTTTTGCCCCACAAATATGGGCCTGCTCCTGGGCCAGGCTGAAGCCCCGCCGCAGGCCATCGCCAAGGCCGGCCACAGCTCCTTCCGAGGAGAGCAGCATCAGGGCATCCCCCGGTTGGGGGGCAGCCGCCCCAAGGCTCTGCACCCCCAGCACAGCGGCAAAAACCCCCAGCAGTCGCAGGCTGTAGGAAATAGGGTCAGTGGTCATGCCAGGTACCGTCCAGCCGCAGCAGGTTAGATCCCCTGTTATGCCTAATCTTTTAGAACACCAGGTGTCGGCCTACATGCGCTTCATCCCATTTAGCCTGCCCAGCCTTGCCAGTGGGGCCCTGGCCAGCCTGATCCTGTTGAGCCAGGCGGCTCCAGCCAGGGCGATCCCAGAGGCCGATGCCCTCAAGAAATTGGCGGTGATCCCCGTTTTCCTGATCACCAACGAGCAGGGTTCGCCCCTGCCAATTCCCCAGGGCGACAAGTTAGTGCTGCCCATGTTCATGGAGCAAGATCGCGCCCAGAAGGAACTGGAAGCCTTCAACAAGGCCAATCCCACGGCCAAGGCCCGGGTGATTCCGATTCCGATGAATCTGGCCAACGAAAAGGTAAATGAAATCAATAGCAAGCTCACCGATAAGAAGCTGATTGCCCCGGTAATCAGTGCCGATGCTGATTTCACCAAGGCGGTGGAAATGCTGCGCAAGCAGGGGGTTAGTGAGCAGCAGATAAAGGAAGGACTGTCTGTGCCAGTGTTCTTCTCTAAGCCCTTCATTACAATAAACACCCCCAAGGGCACCAAGGCGGTGTTCTTTATGAGCTACGACGACGCCAAGAAGGCAGCAGACAAGATCACTGGCACAAAGGTGGAACTGCTGGCAGCAGATATAACCGTGGCCCTTGGTCAGATCATTGAGCAAAAGCAAGATCAGTTTGTTTTCTATCCCACCCAGGCCTTCTTTAAACTGATGCAGGAGCAGCAACAGCAGCAACCAGCCAAAGCCAAATAGTTCTGACTAATTCTGCGGCGGTTGCTCTGGGGGTTCGGGCAGCAACTGCGCCAATAGCCCCGTCAGCAGCAGGCTGAAGCCCAGGGCTAGGGCTAGCTGACGATTCGGCTCTGCACCCCACAGGGCGGCGGCCAGAAAAGCTGAGCCCAGCAGCAAACAGGGCACCAGCACAATCCCCTTGGCGGTGCGATTAATACTCATCCCTGCTGAGCTGGCAAACAATTGCTGCTCAGTTTGGCCAGGTGGGCGGCCACCAATTGGCTGCTTAGATCTGTGCTCTTGCCAATCGGGCGCACCCTGGCCAGGAGCAGGCCCTCTTTACTGCCCATCGGCATTAGGTTCACCCGTTGGCGCCTGGGCAGTTGTTGGCGCAGATAATCCAGCGCCGCCTGCTCTTGACCCGGCAAGGGCTGGGCACAGGCCAGGCGCACGCTGTAGGTGCGGTTGTGGTCACCAATCAAGAGCAGATCCGCTTCGCGCACCTGGAGCACTTCAGCGGCAAATACTGCCCCGGGCCAGGCCAGCAGTAGCAGTAACAGGGCCCCCAGCCAGGGCCCCCAGCTCCGGAACCCCATGGGGCAACTTCCAAACAAGCTAATCATCTCCGATTTCCGACCTAAAGCCGGTCGCCGCAATCGGCGCAGAAGAGGTGCTCGCTGGGGTTGCTGTGGCCACAGCTGCCGCAATTGCGCCGTTCACTCAGGGCCAGTTCGGGATGGCTGGGCAGGCCCACCATTTGGGCGTTGCTCTTGCCCGGCGGCACCATCGGGTAACAATTTTCATCGCGCCTCACCTTCACATCCACCAGCACCGGTCCGGGATGGTTTAGGGCTTCGCGGAGGCTGCTGTGCAGCTGCCCACGGTTTTCAATCGCCATACCTTTCACCCCGAAAGCTTCAGCCAGGGCCGGGAAGTTTGGCATGCCTTGGCTCATATCTGAGGCGGAATAACGCTCGCCATAGAAGCTTTCCTGCCACTGGCGCACCATGCCCAGCCAGCCGTTGTTAATGATGATTATTTTCACAGGCAACTGATACTGGGCCAGGGTGCCCAGCTCCTGGATATTCATCAGGATGCTGGCATCACCGGCCACGCACACCACCTGTTGCCCCTCAAGGGCTGTTTGGGCGCCGATCGCTGCCGGCAGGCCAAAGCCCATGGTGCCGAGCCCACTGCTACTGATCCATTGGCGCGGACCGTTGTGCAGATACTGGGCAGCCCACATCTGGTGTTGGCCCACGTCGGTGGTGATCGTGGCCTGGGGGGCCAGCTCCTGCAGGGCCAACATCACCTCTTGGGGGGCGATTTCACCCACAGGCTCAGGAATGTTGAGCGGATAGTGCTGTTTCCATTCAGCTATGCGCTCCAGCCAGGCGGCGGTGCGATGGCTGGGTTTTTCTGTTGCGGAGCTACTCAGTAGCAGCTGCAGGGTGGCCTTCACATCGGCAACGATCGCCACCTCCGGCACCCGGTTTTTGCCCACCTCGGCGGCATCGATGTCGATGTGGATTACCTGGGCCCGAGGGGCGAAGCTGTCGAGGCGGCCGGTAACGCGGTCATCGAAGCGGGCTCCAGCTGCAATCAGCAGATCGCAATCAGTTACCGCAAAATTTGCGTAGGCGGTGCCATGCATGCCCAGCATGCCCAGGGCCAGGTCTGCTGTTTCATCAAAGCTGCCCTTACCCATCAAGGTGGTGGTGACCGGCAGCTGGAAGCGTTCGGCTAGGGCCTTGACCTCCCGGTGGGCCCCGGCGCTCACGGCTCCACCGCCCACATAGAGCAAAGGCCGCCGGGCCGCCCGGATCAACGCCAGGGCGTCGTCAATGCTGGCTTGGCGAGGGGGCTTGGGCAGGCGATAGCCGGCAGGCACCACTGAGCCCGGTGCCACCGGCACGTAGTGGAAGCGTTCCACACCCACATCCTTGGGCACATCAATCAAGACAGGGCCCGGGCGGCCGGTGCTGGCCAGCAGGAAGGCTTCGGCCACTATTCGGCCGATGTCTGCGGGGTCCCGCACCACCCAGGAGTGCTTAACGATCGGCAGGGTGATGCCAAAGATGTCGGTTTCCTGGAAGGCGTCGGTGCCGATGGAGGCCCGACCCACCTGGCCAGTGATCACCACCATGGCCACCGAATCCATCTGGGCCGTGGCGATCCCCGTAACCAAATTGGTGGCCCCGGGGCCGGAGGTGCCGAAACAAACCCCCACCTTGCCGGTGGCGCGGGCGTAGGCGTCGGCGGCGTGGGTGCCCCCCTGTTCGTGGCGCACCAGCAGGTGTTTTAACCAGCCCCGCTGTTCAGCCAGCAGCAACTCGTCGTAGATAGGCAGGATCGCTCCACCGGGGTAGCCAAAGATGTGCTGCACCCCATGGCGGTGCAGGGCATCCATCAGGGCATAGGCCCCGCTCACTTCCCCTGGGAGCTCCAGGGCGGTGGTGGCCTCTCTTGCAGACGTGACTGTCACGGCAGCACCCGCTGGCTGGTCAATAGCTACCTAACTTAGGCGCCAGCGCCGCTGGCTGCAGGGGCTTCAGAGCAGGCCGAGGGCATGCAGGGGGCCGTGGCCGCTGATCAGTTCCAGCAGAAACGCCGAGAAGCCCAGCATCGCCAGCCGACCGTTCCAGACCTCGGAACTGATATTCCAGCCCCAAACCCACTTTTCCTGGGGGTAGAGCTTCACCTTGGCCGGCAGGGCCGCCGCCTGCTCCAGGTTTACCTCCGGACCCGCCAGCGACTGCTGCACCAGGTCTGCCAGGCCTTCGATGAAGGTGCTGTCTACATCCAGGGCCGGCACGCGGCGGAAGTTACTTACCCCCGCTTCGGTGGCGATCTCCCGGTATTCGATGTCGATTTCCTCGAGGGTTTCGATGTGTTCGCTCACAAAACTGATGGGCACCACCACCAGCTCCTTAACGCCGGCGGCCCCCAACTCCACCAGGGCTTCCTCGGTGTAGGGCTGCAGCCATTCCACCGGCCCCACCCGGCTCTGGTAAGCGAGGGTCCAGGGGTTACCACGGCCCAGGGTGTCCATGATCAGCTGGGCACAGCATTCAATCTGTTGCTGATAGGGGTCACCGGCTTCTTCCACATAGCTCTTCGGCACCCCGTGGGCACTGAAGAACACATGGGCGCTGGCGGGATCAACGCAGGCGTCGAGTTCCTTAGCGATCAACTGGGCCATGGCCCGCAGGTAACCGGGATGGTCGTACCAGCTGCGGATCGCCCGCAAGGGCAAAGCCGCAAAAACTGGATCCCCCTGGCGCAGCCGTTGCAGTTCCCGGAAGCTGGAACCGCTGGTGCTGATTGAGAAGTGGGGGTAGAGGGGCAGCACCACCACCTGGTCGATGCCGTCGGCCTTCATGTCTGCCACGGCCGATTCGGTGAAGGGGTGCCAATAACGCATTGCCACGTAGGTGGTGGCATGCACCTGGCGCTGACGCAACACGCTCTGCAGTTCGCGGGCCTGTTGGTCGGTGATGCGGCGCAGGGGGGAGCCTCCACCAATCGAGCGATAGGCCTCCTGGGATTTATTGCTACGCAAGCTGCTGATTAACCAGGCCAATGGCTTCTGCAGGGCCGGGATCGGCAGCCGAATGATTTCCGGATCGGAAAACAGGTTGTAGAGAAACGGCCCCACGTCCTGAATCCGTTCCGGACCCCCCAGGTTCAGCAGCACAACGCCGACCCGGCCCATGCCCGTGCCATCAACAATTTGGCCAGAGCCTAACCGCCTAACCCCTGGTGCCTGCGGGCGGTGATCGTTACGGTCTCGCCCATGGGCGCTTCGATTGCCGAAAACCTGGCCCAGCTCAATGGCGGCTTACGCAGCACCGGTGTGCGGCTGCGGCTGGAGCAGCGCGGGGAGCGGCTGGGCTTGCGCGGCCCCTTCCCCCGCCGGGATGGCCAGCCCGGGCTCCAGGTACAGCGGCTCAGCCTTGGGCTGCCGGCTGACCCCTCCGGCCTGAAGGAGGCCCTACGCCAGTTGTACCGGCTCCAGGCGGAGCTGGACCAGGGGCACTTTCTATGGCCGACGGCCCCGGCGGCCCCGGCGACCAGGGCCCCAGAACTGGCCGCCGTGCTGGAACGCTTTAAAGCGGAATTTTTCGCTGAGCCCCGGCGGCGCCGGTTTCCGGCCGGCAGCCGCAGCACCTGGAGCGCCGCCTACCTGCCCTACCTGCGCCGGCTGCAGGCCCTGGCCGCGGGGCCCCTGGGGCCTGAACTGCTGGAACAGGTTTTAGAGAGCTATCCCCTGGCCAGCCGCAGCCGCCAGCAGTGCGGCACGGTGCTGGCGGTGCTGGCCCGCCAGGAGGCGATCGAACTCCCCGGCGACTGGGCCGAGCGGGCGGCGGGTTATGGGCTGCACCTGGCCCAATTTCGCCAGCTGCCCAGTGACGGGGCGATCCTTGAGGCGGTGGAGCTGATCCCAAACCCTGGCTGGCGCCTCGTGTTTGGCCTGATGGCCACCTATGGCCTGCGCAACCACGAGGTGTTTTTCACCGACCTGGGCGGCCTTGATTCAGATCCAGACGCCGTGCTGCGGGTGCTGCCCACCACCAAGACCGGTGAACACCAGGTATGGCCATTCCAGCCCGAGTGGGTGGAACTCTTTGAGCTAAGGGCCCTGGGCCAGCGACGCCAACTATTGCCCCCGGTTTGCACCGACCTGGGCCGCACCACCCTGCAACAGGTGGGCCGCCGGGTGGCAGAACAATTCCGCCGATATGAGTTGCCTTTCACCCCCTATGACCTGCGCCACGCCTGGGCCCTGCGCACCATTCACATGGGTTTGCCCGATACGGTGGCGGCTCGGATGATGGGCCACTCGGTGACGATCCACACCCGCACCTATCACCACTGGATCACCCGCCGCGACCAACAGCAGGCGGTGGATGCGGCCCTGGCCAGGCGCAGCCCATGAGGGCAGGCCCCCTGCGGCAGCTGGCCTATCGCCACCGCTGGATCTACGACGGCGTTACCGCCCTTTCCTCCCTGCCCGTGGGCGGCCCGGGGCGGCTGCGGGCCCTGGCGGCGGAATGGTTGATCGAGAGCGTTGCGCCTGGGGCTGCCGTGCTGGACCTCTGCTGCGGCAGCGGCGAGGCGGCAGCTCCGTTGTTGGCTGCTGGCCTAGCGGTAACAGGGCTGGATATCTCCGACCGGGCCCTGGAGTTGGCTGCCCGCCGCCATCCAAGACTGCAGCTGGTGCAGGGCCTAGCCGAACAGCCCCCCCTGGCGGCTGGCGCCTGGGCCGGCATTCAACTCAGCCTGGCCCTGCATGAATTTCCAGCCAGTGAACGCCGGGCCCTGCTGCGTTCCGCCCGGCGGCTGATCCAGCCCGGTGGGGTGCTGGTGCTGCTCGATCTGCACCAGGCCGGGCCGTTGCTGGCACCGCTGCAACAGCTTTTTTGCAACTTGTTTGAAACAGAAACCGCCCAGGCTTTTCTGGCCCTCAACCTGGAGGCAGAACTGGCAGCCTGTGGTTGGCAGCTAGAGCGGCGGCAACTGTTCGCCGCTGGCGCTTTGCAACAGTTACTTTGTCGTCCCCTGGCCCCTGCCCCCTGCCCATGACTGCGTCCGCCGAGGCCCATCGCCTGCGCATGGCCCGTCGCAAGCAGGTGCAAGACCAACGGGTGGGCGAACGCAACCTGGAGAAGGGCCTGGTGCTGGTGCACACCGGCAATGGCAAGGGCAAAACCACCGCAGCCCTGGGCCTGGTGTTGCGCTGCCTTGGCCATGGCCAGCGGGTGGCGGTGGTGCAATTCATCAAGGGGGCCTGGGAGCCGGGGGAAGCCCTGGCCCTGCAGCGCTTTTCTGACCTGCTCGAGTGGCGGGCCCTGGGGGAGGGCTTCACCTGGGAAACCCAAGACAAGGACCGCGATCGGGAGCTGGTGCAGCTGGCCTGGCAGCAGTCGTTGTTGTTTCTGGCCGATCCCGCTTTCCAGCTGGTGCTGCTGGATGAGGTGAATGTGGCCCTCAAGCACGGCTACCTGGAGCTGGAGGAGCTGCTGCAGGGGTTGGAGGCCCGTCCCGAGGGCACCCACGTGGTGCTCACAGGCCGGGGGGCGCCCCCCGGCCTGATCGACCGTGCTGATTTGGTCACAGAAATGACGCTGGTGCGGCACCCCTTCCGGGAGCAGGGGGTTAAGGCCCAGAAAGGGATTGAGTTCTAGGGCCTGGGCTACTGGCCAGGAACCGGTTGCTACTGTTCGCCCGATAGGGGGCAGGGATGGCTTACAAACGGGTTCTGCTCAAGCTCAGTGGCGAAGCCCTGATGGGCGACCAGAGCTATGGCATTGATCCCAGCATCGTTAAGGGGATAGCTGCGGATGTGGCCAAGGTGGTGGCCACCGGCACCGAGCTGGCGATTGTGGTGGGCGGAGGCAATATCTTCCGCGGCCTCAAGGGCGCTGCCGCTGGCATGGAACGGGCCACCGCCGATTACATGGGCATGCTGGCAACGGTGATGAATGCCATTGCCCTCCAGGACTCACTCGAGGCGGCGGGGGTGGCCACCCGGGTGCAAACCGCCATCGCCATGCAAGAGGTGGCTGAGCCCTACATCCGCCGGCGGGCGATGCGGCATCTGGAAAAGGGTCGGGTGGTGGTGTTTGGCGCCGGCTGCGGCAATCCTTTCTTCACTACAGACACCACCGCCGCCCTGCGGGCCGCTGAAATCAATGCCAACGTGGTGCTGAAGGCCACCAAGGTGGATGGGGTCTACGACCGTGATCCGGTGAAGTATCCCGACGCCGTTCGCTACGAAAGCCTCACCTTCCAAGACGTGCTCACCGCCGAACTGGGGGTAATGGATTCCACCGCCATCGCCCTCTGTAAAGACAACGACATCCCGATTGTGGTATTTGATCTGTTCGGCCCAGGCAACATCGCCCGGGCGGTTGCGGGCGAACCGATCGGCACCCGTATCACTCCCACTGCTGCCTGACCATGGACCTTGAAGTGAGCATGCGTAAGTCGCTGGAAGCCACCCAGCGCACCTTCAACACGATCCGCACGGGACGGGCAAATCCCTCCCTGCTCGACAAAATCATTGTGGAGTATTACGGGGCCGAAACGCCCCTGAAGGCCCTCGCCACTATCACCACCCCAGACTCCCAAACCATCCAGATCCAGCCCTTTGACAGTGGCTCGATGGCAACAATCGAAAAGGCAATCGCCACCAGTGATCTGGGGCTCACCACCAACAACGACGGCAAGGTGGTGCGCATCAATATTCCAGCCCTAACTGAAGAGCGTCGCAAGGACCTTTGCAAACTGGCATCGAAATATGCTGAAGAGGGCAAGGTGGGTCTGCGCAACATCCGTCGCGATGCCATTGATCAAATCAAGAAACAGGAAAAAGACGGTGATCTCTCTGAGGACCTCAGCCATGATCAACAGGAAAAAGTACAGAAACTAACCGATAAATTCATCGCTGAATTAGAGAAATTATTAGCCACTAAAGAATCTGAAATCCTTAAGGTGTGACGCCCGCAAGCGTTGATGTGGCCGTGGTTGGCGCCGGTGCTGCCGGGGCCGCCGCCGCCTATCACTTGGCCCTAAGGGGTCGTTCCGTGCTCTTGATCGACGGCCAGGCCCTACCGCGGGCCAAACCCTGCGGCGGTGGCATGGCGGCTTCGGTGCAGCAATGGTTCCCCTGTTCACTGCAGCCGGTGGTTGATCGGGTGATCTCCGAGGTGCGTTTCAGCTGGTGCCTGGGGGATCCGGTGCTGGCGCAGCTGCCCGGCGATGCCCCCTTCTGGATCGTGCGCCGCAATCGCCTCGACCACTACCTGGCGGAACAGGCGATCGCCCAGGGGGCTGAGCTGCTGGACGGTTGTTTGGTAACTGAACTGCGGCGCCAGGGGGATGGCTGGGAGCTGCAACTTCAAGGAAGCGGCACTGCTAAGAGCCTGCGTTGCCGTGCCCTGGTGATCGCCGATGGCTCCAAGGGGGAGCTGGCCGGCCAACTAAAGCTGGGGGATCCCCATCCCCGTCTCGCCTCGGCCATGGCCGTTGAGCTGGAGGGGCCGGTGCAGGAACCACACACGGCCCAGTTTGAATTTGGCCTGGTGAAGCACGGCTTCTGCTGGTGTTTCCCCCGCACTGGCGGCTACAGCATTGGCGTGGGCACCTTCCTGGGCCGGGAAGCCGCCGACTACGACCGGGTGCTGGGCCAGTTGCTCCCCTCCCTGGGCCTGCCAGCGGATGCCGGTGAGCGGCGCCTCTGGCCCCTAAGGGTTTGGAATGGCCACCATCGGCTCCATGCCCCAGGGGTGCTGGTGGTGGGAGATGCCGCCTCCCTGGCGGATCCCTTTTTGGCGGAGGGGCTGCGGCCCGCCCTGCTTTCCGGCCTGCGGTCTGCAGAGGCCTTAGATCATTGGCTTGGCGGTGAGGAAGAGGCCCTGGCTGGCTACACCGCAGCGATGCGGCGGGAGTGGGGGGAATCGATGAGCTGGGGGCGACGCATTGGCCAGGTGTTCTATCGGCTGCCGAAGGTGGGTTATCAGCTGGGGATTAAACGGCCCACCGCCCCCCAGCGGATTGCCCAAATCCTCAGTGGTGAAATGGGCTATGGCGACATTGCCCAACGGGTGATCCGGCGCCTGGGCGGCAGCATGTTTGGCCTGGGCAGCTGATGTTGCCGCTTCTCGCTGTGAGCCTTTCCTCGCTGCTGCCCTGCCCCCTGGCGGCCGGTTGGGAACTGCTCTGGCAGCGGCAGTTGCCCAGCCAGAGCGCCTTAGGTAAGCCCATCGGTGGCTTTTCGGGCATTCAACTGGATCCCGGCCAACGGCGGCTGCTGTTACTAAGCGATTCCCCCAGCAGTTTTGTGCTGGAGGCCCAATGGCGGGGATCGCTGCTGGAGCCCCAATGGCAGCTGGGGGAACCCCAACCCCTGCTGAATCCACCCGAGGGGCCCCTCGATGGCGAAGCCTTGGTGCGCCTGGGGGAGAGCTACTGGATGGCCAGTGAGGGACGTTTTGGCGGCTTGCAACCGGCGGCGCTGCTGGAGTTGCGGGTCGATCCAGATGCTGCGGGGGGTGGTGCTGCGGGGGGTGGTAATGCGGGGAGTGGTAGTGCGGGGAGTGGTAGTGCGGGGAGTGAAAAGTTGAGTGTGCGCGGCTTCTATCCCCTGCCGGATGACTGGCAGCCGCAAGCTGGTCGCGGTCTATGGCCCAACCAGGGACCTGAGGCCCTCGTGGCCCTGCCGGGCCAGAGGCTGTTGGTCGCTGCAGAACGGCCCCTGCAGCAGGACCCCAATGGACAACTTCGCTTGCTGCTGGCCCAGCTGCAGCCCCGGGGCAGCGCGGCCCTGCGCTTTGAGCCCATGGGAACGCCATTGGCCTATAGCCCGGAACCAGGGGCTGCCGCCCATTGGGGGCTCACAGACTTGCTGCCCCTGGAGTCCGGCAACCGCCAACAAACTGGGCCGTTGCTGGCCCTTTGGCGGGGTTACGCCAAACCAAACCGCTGGTGGAGTCGGCTGGAGCTCCTCGCTCCCCTGGCCCTCGGCCCAGCCCCCCAGCCCCCCCGGGCGCCCATAGCCCAATGGGATCTAATTGCCCTGGGGCTGGAACCAGACAACTGGGAGGCGATGGCGGTGGGGCCCAGCCTGGGGGATGGCCGCAGCACGCTGTTGCTGGCCAGCGATGACAACTTCAATCCCCTCCAGGCAAATCGCCTGGCCTTGCTAGCGCCGAAGCGCATTGACTGCGGTAAACCAGCGGGTTCGGCCAAGCGCCTAACAAATTGACCCTTAGACAACTTGGCGGTTCCAGCAGAAATTGCTCTGCGATAGCAGGAACTGCTCTGCGATAGCAGGAACTGCTCTGCGCCAGCAGAAACCGCGCGGCGCCAGGCAAACACTGTTCCGTTGACTCTAATGAAAATGACTAGGGTCAAGTGACTAGGGTCATATTCAAGAGAGTGCCGGCCGATCCAATCGGCTCAGCCACTGATGGGTTCCGACACTGATGGTTTCCGCAACTGATGGGCTTAGCCACTGATGGGCTCAGCCACTGAATTGATGGGCCCACTCAGTTACTAGCCACTCTCTGGTAGACCATAGGTACTAAGAATTGAATTAATGAGACCATTTGCCCTCGTGGCCTTGGCAGCACTGCTGTTTTCACCTATGGCCGCCGAGGCTCAGCGGCGCTGGGCGGCCCCTGCCGGTGCCCCTGGGGTGCCCGCTGCTGGCGAACCGGGCTATGGCTATGGCGCAGCTGGCAACCCAGTAGGTGCCCCTGGGGTGCCCGCGGCTGGTGAACCGGGCTATGGCGCTGCTGGTGATGGCGCAAACCTGGGGGGACCAGTAAACCACCGGGGACCGCGCTAAACGGCATGGAAGCCCCCGCCCATCCCGACATCTCCCAGCTCCGTCGGGACTACCGCCGTGACGGGCTGCGGCGCACGGATCTCGATGCCGATCCGGTGGCGCAGTTCCGGCTTTGGTTTGGTCAGGCCGCCGCCGCAGAACTGCTGGAGCCCAACGCCATGGTGCTGGGCACTACGGATGGGGTGCGCCCCAGCTGCCGCACGGTGCTGCTCAAGGCCTTTGATGGGCGGGGTTTTGTGTTCTTCACCAACTACGCCAGCCGTAAGGCCAGCGAGATTGGCCTCGATCCCCATGTGAGCCTGTTGTTTCCCTGGTATGCCCTAGAGCGCCAGGTGGCAATCCTGGGCAAGGCAGAACGAATCCCCACCACGGAGTCGTTGGCCTACTTCGTTTCAAGACCCTTTGGCAGCCGCCTAGGGGCCTGGGTATCGCAGCAGAGCTCGGTAATTAGCTCACGTCAGATCCTTGAGAGCAAGTGGGAAGAGCTAAAGCAGCGCTTTGCCGCTGGCGAGGTGCCGTTGCCGTCCGCCTGGGGCGGGATTCGCGTGGTGCCTACGGAATTTGAGTTTTGGCAGGGCCGTGAAAATCGCCTGCATGATCGCTTCCGTTATCGGCCCGCGGCTGAGGGCTGGACGGTGGAACGGTTAGCCCCCTAACCCCAGCAGTTAGCCCCATAGCCTTGGGAGTTATGAGCGTTCGTCAGATCCTGCGCCTCGGAGATCCACGGCTGCGCCAACGGGCCAAGGCCGTGGGGGATCCTTTTGATTCGTCTTTGGCGGAGCTGATCGCGGATCTGGAGGACACCATGGCGGCCCATCAAGGGGCTGGACTCGCTGCGCCCCAGATTGGCGTTGCCCTGCGGGTGGTTCTTTTTGGTGGGGGCGGCGTAAATCCGCGTTATCCGGATGCAGCTCCGGTGCCCCACACCCTGTTGATCAACCCGGTGCTAACGCCCTTAGCTGATGAGCAACAGGAGGGCTGGGAAGGGTGCTTGAGTGTGCCTGGCCTACGGGGGCGGGTGCGCCGCTGGCAGCAGCTCCGCTATCAAGGGCTTGATGCTGCAGGTAACAAGATTGAGCGCTGCGTGGAGGGTTTTCATGCCCGCGTGGTGCAGCATGAGTGCGACCACTTGGATGGGGTGTTGTTCCCAGATAAATTAAGTGATCCAGCTGCTTTTGGATTTATTCCAGAACTCGAAGCGGCAGGCCTTATCCCCTCTGTTCCAGGCTAAGTATACTTCTAACTCTAATTAAATTAGAGTAGTTTCTGGGGGCGATATCTAGCAATTCATCCGCCACCAGACGGTTTTTCGCTCAAGCCACACGATCATTGGCAAGACAACACAGATAAAGACCTTCACCTATTATTTGCTGGCTAACTTTGTAGGACTGAGCTGGCAGCTCCTGCATATCAGTGCCAAACCTCAAGCCGATGCTCTCCCTCTCCGATCAACTCCGCCTGGGCCTGGCCAGCGCGATCCTCTCCAGCGCAGCCCTGGCCACCCCCGTAGTGGCGGCGCCCTGTGGAGCCCGCAGTAAGAGCTGTGGTGCCAAAAAGGAACACGTTCAAGGGGGTTGCGGCGCCGCCCCAAAGGCCGGTTCCGTTCCCGTTAAACAAGGGGGCTGTGGCGCTGCAAAAGGCTGTGGGGCTGCGGGGGGTTGCGGGGCTCACTGATGGGGGCTGGGCGCCATAGGGCTAGCCGCTATGGCGCCGCCTGCCGCAGCCTCCGCTACTGGTTGCGACTCACCCGCACCCATGGCTCCGTGATCGCTGCCCTCACCGGCAGCGACAGCGTGCTCGCCAACAACCACTACCCGGAGAACGACGTGATCGACTCCGAAAGCGGCTCCCAGTTCTATTACCACTGCCACCGGGGCGAAGAGGAACATGGGCATCTCCATCTGTTTCTGCCGGCCTCCCCAGGGGCCCAGCTCACCCACCTGATCGGCATCAGCCTTGATCCGCGGGGGTTGCCGCTGGGCTTGTTCACGCTGAACCGCTGGGTGGCCAACGATGCCTGGCTGCCGGCTGCCGAGACGATCGCCCTGCTGGAACGCTTCCACTTCCCGGTTCCTGGCCCGGTTAAAGGCCCGAGCCCCGATCCGGCCCTGGGCCGCTGGCTCACCCACTTCCTGCTGCTCTACAGGCCCGTTGTCGCCGCGCTGCTGCTGGAGCGCGATGCCCGCCTCGCCGAACTCGCCCAGTCCGCCAGCCTGGAGGCGGCCCTAGACGATCGGGCCCTAGATATCCCCAGCTATCGCCCCATCGACTGGTCGGCGGATCTGGACCGGATTCAGGCCCAACTCCGACCAGGCATTTCGATTAGTTCGCCAGGCTGAACCAGGGCCTCAGCCGCACCCCAACGGCGGTGCCAAGCAGGGCAAAGGCGATCCACAGCCAGCCATGCAGGCTGGTGGAGGCGATACCGCTGAAGTAAGCCCCCACATTGCAGCCAAACGCCAACCAGGCGCCGTAGCCCATCAGCAGGCCACCGATCAGGGCGGCCAGCACGGCCCGGGGGGAGGGCGGCCGGCGGATGGAGAGCTTTCCCGCCCAGGCGGCCGCCGCCGCCGCCCCCAGCACGATGCCGAAATTCATCACCGAGGTGACATCGGCAAACACGCTGGCCTGCAGTGCACTGGCGAAGCGCTCCTGCTGCCAAAGCCCACTGGTGGCGGGGTCCCAACCCAGCAGGGCGGCGATCTTTGCCGCCCAAAGGGTGAACCCCCAGGTGACACCCCAGGGCCGGCCCGCCAACACCACAGTGAGGGCATTCAGCAGGGCCAAGACGATGCCGCCCATAGCCAAAGACCAGAAGCCTTCCCACGCCAGCAAACTCCCCCGGTGACGGCTCCACAGCCAGAACGCCAGGCCCGCCAGGAGAAGCAACTGGGCAAATACCCCAAACCAGCCCCAGAGCTGCAGCAGGGACACGGGCTCGATTTCGGGCAGCTGCTGCCAAACGCCGTTGCTGAGGCTGCCCAGGAAGGAGCCCGTGGCGAAGGTGAGCAGGGTGAACAACATCATCAAGCTGCCGCCGCCGATCGTGTAGAGGGTGCCGCAGGCGCAGCCGCTGCCCAGCTGCATGCCGATTCCAAACAGGAAGGCGCCGATTGCCCCCTGCAGCGCTACTGGGGCCAAGGCTCCACGACCGATGCCGTTAATTAGCAGTGGAGCAAACAACAACGTGGCCAGGCTGAGCATCAGCAGCTGGGCCAGCACGCCCCGACCATCGCCCCGCACCAGCAAGGCCCGATAGGACGAAGCGAAGCCAAAACTGGCGTGAAAAAGCGTGTAACCAAACAAAGTGCCAACCACCGCCAGGGCGCTCTGGCGCCAACCGAATCCACCCACCCCCACCACCAAACTCACGACTAGGGCCAGCGCCAGGGCCAGCTTGAGGCGTTGGGGGAATGGGTTTCCAGTGGGAAGTGGGACAGCGCCAGTAGTCATTTGAACTTTTTGGCAGACTAAGTCAGATTGTGCTGAGATTGATCCTGGATACGATCACTTATGGGTATTGTTCTGGGGGGCTTCGATCAATTTTTAGCGGCGGCGGCACGGTACTGGTGGAAAGCCTGCGTGCATGGACCCAGGCCCCATTGGAGATACTAATTAGTTATGGCGACAAACTTGTTGCGGAAAGTCTTCGCCCCCTTTCTGATGAGCTTTGCTTGGATCCTTGGTTTCAGCAGCAGCTCTGCTTCCAAAGCAGCGGAGCCAGTTGCAAGGCAAAGTGAGCCGCCAGGCTGCAAACGAATTGTCGAAAGCAATTTTGCAGATATTGCATAAAATGACTTGCTATGTAAGGGCGCTGCTGTTGCCAGCCAGCGTCAGAATTACTGAAAGCCTGGAAGTAGGGCGTTATCCGGGAGGTGACGCTGCGGAAAGCGGTCAAAGCAAGCGATCAGCAGGTGCATCACGGGCCTGGCACTGTGCCCCGGATGGCATGGGCCCGCCCCGCGAGAGTGATCGGACCGCTGCCGGCCGGCTGCAGGCTGGCTCGCAGCAATGAGTGGAAGCGGGAGCGTTCCTCCTCATTCATGGCCGCAAGCGCCTGACCAATGCTTGGGCCGCCGCGGAGGGTGTTCCAGACGTCGTCGAAGCCGAGGAAGCTGCGCTCCACGGCGATCTCTCTCGTCTGGATGTCACTCAAGCCGGCGGTGGCCCAGATGTCCAACAACACCTCAAGGCGGGAGGTCTCGGGACTTGGTGGCATCGGTCTGGGCCGGCCGATGGCGCTCAGAGTTTCATTCACAGCCTGATAGGGGTAGCCCCCACCCTCCAGGTCCCAGGCATAGGCGGCCACTGTTCCACCCGGGGCAACGACGCGTGCCATTTCTGCCACACCTTGTGCCGGTTCAGGCACGAAGAAGATCACCAAGGGCATGACCGCGAGATCGAAGCTGGCGTCAGCGAACGGCAGGGCCATGGCGTCAGCGTTAATAAACTCGACGCCTTGCAGGAGTGGATGCTGTCGGGCAAAGGCAAGTTGAGAGTCTGACGGGTCGATGCCAACAAGCGAGAGCGGTGCGCTCCTTTCCGCGATCAGTTGAGTGAAGGCACCATTGCCACAGCCCACGTCCAGCCAGCGCTGGCCGTGGTGTGGGGCGATCCAGTCGAGAAAATCCTGGCCGGCGAGGCGGCTCCAGACCCCCATGAAGCGGTCGTAACCGGCCCCATCGGTAAAGCGGATGGGTTCACTGGTCATGGCTATCAGATTCTTCAGGGTTCAAGGCTTCGCTTCGCTCATGAAAGCCAGCCTGGCACTAATCAGTTGGAAACGCCTGGTCTGGTTGTTCGGTGTCAACTACGACCTGCATTACAGCCGGGCGGCTAAGGATGCAGCCCGGGCGCGGCATCGGGGTAAGGGTTGAGCCTTGAGCATCCGCACCCCCTCCCAGCCAGCACGAAAGGCAGATTTAGACCACATTCACCGTGGCGCCATAGCTCCGCAGCTGGCTGTCCAGGCTCAGCAGCAGCATCGGCTCCAGCCGCTTTCCACTGCTGGAACTACCTGCCTGGAGTAGACGGGGCGATCTCGGCGGCCAGATCAGGCAGTAGCGAGACGCCCCCTGGGCTGCTCTCGCCAATGGACCGACCCTGCTTCCCTGCAGGGACCTTGGCACCGGCAGCGCTGTTGAACACGGCAAACCCCAGTCCTCACGGGCATTCTCCCCAAAAAACCAAGAGTTGACAGCCAATGACGCCGCTGCTCTCCCGTGAAGAACCGGAATCTATGCTGGGTAATTGGGATTTCAGTAAAGTGAATAAGGAAGAAATCTTGCATGACTACAAGCAAAAGCCTGGTGCGTTTATCCCTGAATTCGTCGCCTTGGATGATCTTGCGGAGATTTTTCTAAACAACCCTGGCTTCCACTCAAGCTTCGAGGACTTTGTCGATGAATGGCAAGAAGAGGACAATGCTGTAGAGTGTGAGTTCTAAACAAGAACTAATTTCATTTGGATATCCCTCCTCAAGAACTTAATCCAAAGTGGTTTAAAAGTCACCTGCTTGACCGCTCGGTTGAGCTTCAAGAGCTTTATGAGTTGCCTCAAGGGGAGCTAGATCTATTAATGGCAGAGGCTGCCGAGGTCAGGACTGATGTAGTCAATCGCGACCGCAACCATGGCAAGTGGTGCACCGCCGGCTATTTCCTGGAATTGGCAAAGATCATTAGTGAACGGCGATTCGATCAGCTTGATCTCAAGTAAGGCTGCACGGCAGAAGAAAAGACCACACAGACTTTTTTGACTATGCATGCCATCGAGTTGGCAGTCGTGCGTGTGTGGCCTGAATCGTCGATCGCCAGCAGAGCCGCCTCGGCAACAGGGAGTGGCAGCGCCGCGATGGGCTGCCATCCCACTGACAGCCGAGACAGTGGCAAAAGGGGTGAGGGGATCCAGCTCAACCCACACATCCAGATCGCTGCTCGCGGTGGTGTTCGGCGACGATTAGGTAGGCGGGCCGGGTAAACGGTCGAACTGCAAAGGGGGTGCGGCGGGCCGTGGTGGGGGCAAGCTGGGGGCTTCGGGGGCCGGCAGGTCGCCATGGTCCTCCAGCTGAGCCACCACCACCGGCGGCAGCATCAGCATTTTCCAGCGGCAGCGAGCTTGGGCAGGCTAGGGCGCGTGGGAAAACTGGCCCCGAAATCCATTACGCGATCAGGGCCCTGAGTTTCCAATCAAGTGATGTCACCAGCGAGTGGTGACTTGTGATTAAAAATATGCGCGGGAGGGCAATTCTTGTTTCCAATCAAGTGATGTCACCAGCGAGTGGTGACCGCGGCCCCAAAAGGCCCTGCGGTGCAGCGGGTTTGAGGGCCGTTTGCGCGCAGCTCCATTATGCATTCATTTTGTGGGCATTTTCCACTCGTTTAGAGCCTCTAAATTGCTGGGAAGCCCAGCGCTGCAGGGGTGCGCGCAGCTCCACGCAGATACTGGGATCTCGGCTGTTTTGGTGCTGCGCGCTCGATCCAATCTTCCAAGTGAGCAGCAGGAACGGCTCTGGCAACCGTCCTTAGCACTAAGCATTCATACCTAGCTCCCTTGCAGCGAAAGACTGCAGCCATTGCCGTTTCACCCTTAAGCAGCCAACCGCCGTGGATCGTGGTCTTCAGGTGATCTTGCTTTCCTGCGATCCAGGCGCCTATGGATCCTTTGCTGATCAGGTGGTGGAGTTCGGGTGAATTGAGATCAAGCTTTGCCGGCTTGCATCAAGCGCACCGGTCCCGGGTACTGCGCCAGCTGGCTGTCAGCTGTGATTAGCAACAAGCCATCGGCACTTGCCTGGGCCAGGAGTAGACGATCAAAGGGATCACGATGGAAAAGCGGCAGCTGGGCAACGGCGAGCGCATGGCTGGCGGCAATCGGCAACTCCTGCCAGCCGCCATCAAGCAAAGCCCTTCTCAACAAGGCAGGTTCAACGCTGAAATCAGGCCGCCCCAACGCCTTTTTGATCACCAGTTCCCACAGGCTGGCCACGCTAAATACCGGCGTGTTCTGGGGATCCTCCAACATGGCCGCCAAACCGCTTGGTAGGCGCTCGGGTGATCCCATCGCCCATACCAGTAGGTGGGTGTCAAGCAGTAGGCGCATGGCTGAACTCAGCTGCTCTCGAACAACTCAGCGATCTCAGCAGCGCCAAGCTGATCAAAATCGTCAGGCACCTGGCATTGCCCTTGCAACAGGCCCAAGCGGCGCCGTGGTGCAGCCGCCGCAGCGACGTCACCAAGCGGAGTGACGAGCACCATCGGCCGGCCAGCCTTGCAAATCACAAACGCCTCTCCGGCTGCCGCTTCTTCCACCAACTGCGACAGGTGGGTTTTGGCCTCGTGCATATTCACCTGGCGCATAGCCTCCACCCCGCATCGGCAAACCAGCTTAGTCGACTAACCGTAAAGGGACTGGCTGGGCTGCCTAGGAATTTGGGTGCTAATCACTCGCCCTTTTGAGCTGAAATCTGCTTCCTCACTAGCATATGGAGACTCGGCTTCCAAGCTTCTGGAAGGGTGATGCACCCACACCTTCAGGCGGTTTGGCGTCCAAGCTCCTAGGCATCGATCCGGGTAGCGAGGGTTCAGCTCACTGGGATAGAGGAGGACAACGCCAAGCAATTCGATCTGCTCAGGTCACGCTCAGGTCACGCTCAGGTCACGCGACCTTTCGTACTAGCTAAAAAGTCAATCGGGGCGACAGGATTCGAACCTGCGACCTAGTGCTCCCAAAGCACCCGCGCTACCAAGCTGCGCCACGCCCCGATGGCCCAGTCATACTAGTGGGTAACAGGATTTCCGGCGAAACAAGTGGCTGCAATGGGTCTGGGGGATTAGCCCAGCCCTCAGGCTTGGCTCGTTTATGGGCAACCTCTCCCAGCTGTTTGGCCTAGCCCTGCTCAACAACGGCGATGCCAGCCCGGTGCGGGAGTTCTTCTTCAAGCTAGAACTTCCAGCCAAGGCCCAGGCCAAACGCGTTCTGTTTCATGGACAGATTAGCGTTTGGGCCGATGATGTTGCCACTCCCATCGACACTGTTTAAGAAGGCGTGGGCATAGTAGGCCGAGAGCTCAAGGTTCTTTTGGAAATTCCATGTGAGACCTGCGCTGGCGTGGTGCTGCACCACGGCGGGGGCAAGGATGTTAAAGAAGGTCTGGTTGGCCGGGATCGGCTGGGTTGAGTAGTTGTAACCGACACGAAGCGTCAGGTTGTCCGTGGGTCTGTAGGCGATGCCGGTTTTAATGACAGTGGCATCGTTCCAGCCGAAGCCTGGTCCCTGATTGGCCCCTAGGCCGGAGGCAAAAGTCGCAGGAGTGAGTTGATTGCCAACGGAATTGACCTCGCTGAAGAGAATGCGTTCCACATCTAATGCCAAGTCAAGGCTCTTGTTCGGATGGATCGCAATGCCGAGGGCATAGTTGGAAGGGATATCGAAGCCGCCTTGCTCGGCGAACAAGCCGGAATACTTGCTGAACTTTTGACTCCAGATCCGACTTTGGTAGGTCAGCCCCGCAGTGAGCCAGTCCGCCAACTGACCGGTGTAGCCCACCCGAAAGCCACCGCCAAACGAGTTATCGTAACCACCATCGGTGATGCCAAATCCCTCTAGGCCGGTAACCTTGATGCGCTGGTAAGAGATAACTGGCGAAATCCCTAAGGCGTGCTGGGGGTTCAGTTTATACGACAGGGTCGGCGTTATAAATAATTGGGTGAGGTCTACGCCCGTGTTTGAAAGGGCTCCAGGAAAGATCTTTTGCTTGTAGTCCGAGTTCAGACCGCCGTTGCCATAGATAGCCAGTCCAACATCAATACTCGGCGACAGCGAGTGCTTGAAGGCAATTTCCGGAATGAAGAAGTCTTGGGTGCCATTGCCGCTGAAGGTGCTGCCACCCACGCTGGCGGAGCGGTCGGGATTGAAGTAGGACAAGCCCAAGTCCAAACGATCATCCACAAACGCAAGGCCGGCCGGGTTCGTCGCAGGAGCCAGGGAATCCTGGGGCAGGGCCACCCCGACACCGCCAATCCCCTTGGCCTTGATGCCGTAGCCATAGTCAAAATAGCCGTCCGTGGCATGAGCTTGGGCGGTCGTCATGATGACCGCGCTGGCAATGATGAGTCTGGCGAGATGCGCTGGGTGTTTCGGGAGGCTGTTGCGAGATACCTTCATAATGGTTGTTGGATTAGTTTGTGAGGGTCGAAAGCGGGCGCCAGATTTGTTGTGGCATTAGCTATTACCGATGCGCTGTACTGCTAGCGCCTATGTTTGGCCTGAAAACTTTAAATTGAGCTTCTGGGGCAAAATCAGTTTGCCCGCGGAAAATAGCCTCAATGCCTGCCGGCTGTGGTGTGTCAAATAACACGAATACACAACGGTGACTGGGCGATCTGGAGGTTTAGCCCAACCCGGTGGCGTCACCATGCTCTCCCAGGTTCACGGTCTGGGCTCCCATTAGTTTTGACACACCTGAGCAGATCAGATTCAGATGGATCCCGAACTCCAGCGCCGCTACCGCCGCCTGTTCCGCTTCTACGACGTACAGGCTGATGGCGTGATCAACGTGGAGGGTGATTTCCGCCAGGTGGCCGAGACCTTGGCGGCGCGTTGGCAAAACCGCAGCGCCCCCTTCCCCAACGTGCTTGAGCTGCTGATCTCCACCTATCAGCACGAAACCGAACGGCGGGATCTCAACCACGACGGGGTGGTGAATGAACAGGAGTTTGTCGAATCCCATGCGCAGGTGGTGTCGGCTTTTGCCCGCCTGCCGGAGCAGGCCCGAGCCTTCATCGCCAAGGCTGCCGGTGGCTTCTTTGACTGCCTCGACCTCGATGGCGATGGTGTGCTGGAGTTGGCTGATCTAGCGGCCTATGCCGCTGCCTATGGCAAGCCCACCGCAGGCATCCAGGCCAACCTGGCGCGGATGCTTGCCGCCTTCCAGCTGCCGCCTGATCACCTGCCCAAGGCGGTGTTTCTGGAGTTGGTGACCCAGTATTGGTTTGATCCTTCCCCCGATGCTCCCGGCCGTTGGCTGTTTGATCTGGACTTTGGTCTCCCCCCCCAGCCCTGATCCTCGACTCGTTTATGGGCAGCCTTCAAAGGGCAAACAGGGCGTCGTACTTATGGTATTCCGGCTTGCGCAATCCCCCTAGCGCCAGCATCCGTCGCAACTCGATAATCTCGGCCCGTTGGGCCACGATTACCCCCTGGGCAAAGCGGCGGATCGTCGGATTACTGCTCTTGGCCAGGGCGTCGTGGGCCATGATCAGCGCCCCGCCGTGGTGGTGGAGCATCCCCTCCAAGAACCACACCACGCGGTTCTCCTTGGTGGGGCCCTCACCCATCATTCGCATGCCATCAATTTGGGCCTGGGTCATGCGGGTGAGGCCGCTAAGGATGTTGGGGTCGCCCCCAGGCGCCAACGCCACCGGATACCCAGGAGCGCCGGGGTACCAGGCCTTACGCCAAAGCCCCATTGCTCGAATCTCATTGGCTTGATCGCGCCAAATCTTTTTGGCGAGGGCTCCCACGCCAGGCTGGCCAATGTCAAACATGTATTCAGCCATGCGCAGGGCGCCGGTGTGGTGCTGCACCATGCCGTCGATAAAGCGCAGGTCGTAGCTGGCGCCAGCGGGGCCTAAATCATGGGCGTGGCCCCCATGGACCGGTGGCTCGGCCATCTGGGAGGGGATGCCGTGATGGGCCCCATGATCCCCACCAGCGGGCTGCTGGGCCAGGCCAGGAACACCCAGCATCAGGGCAGAGCCAAACCCGATCAAAACGGCACTGAAGCTGAAGGCGCGCATTGCTGAAGGGTTAGGACAGCTCACCGTATGGTCTCCCCTTTCTTATCCTGTCTATCGAGGATCGGACTGGCTGAACCCCCGCGTTAACAGCCTGTCAGGCTGAGGAATACCCCCGCCCCAGGCCCCGATGACCGACAGCCCCTACCTGGTGAGCCTGGCCCTGCTGGAACAAAATGGCAGTCGCCGGATGCCCCTTGGCGGTTGTTCCATTAGCGCCGCCATCCCAGCGGGGGAAACCCCTGGCAAGGAGGGGGAAGCGCTGGCTTTGGATCTGCTGCTACGGCTCTGGCAACAGAGTGATGGGGGCGAAATCAAACGGGCGGCGGGGGAGCAGAGCCTCTGGTTGCTTGAGATGCCGATGGAACGCTTAATGAATGATCTACCGACCCTGAAAAGCAGCTGGTTGGCGGGGGGTAGCACTGAGGAGCTGATCACAGGGCTACGCCAACTGGCCAGCCAGGGCTGGCGGCTCAGCACGGCCAAATATGCCAAACCCAGCTATGCCGCCTGGTAGGCCGGCAGATCCACGAGGAAACAACTGCCTTCCCCCAGCTGGCTGGTAACCCGGATGCTGCCCCCATGGGCCAAACAAATGCGGGAGGCAATCGCTAAACCGAGGCCGGTGCCGCCATCACCCCGGTCGGGGCTGGCCCGCCAGAAACGATCAAATAACCGCGGCAATTGATCAGCGCTGAGCCCCACACCGCTGTCTTCCACGGCCACCGTGACCCGGCCACCGCGGCGCTGGGCGCTAACCCTGATCGCCCCTTGGTCTGGGGTGTAGCGCTGGGCATTATCAAACAGATTGCGAAATAAACGTTGCAGCAATATCGGCTGGCCCAGCACCAACAGCTCAGGCTCTAACTCCAAACTGAGCTGGTGCTGGTGCAATGCCAGTCCATCACGATTCAAATCAACTTGCAACTGCAATAGCGCGGAAATATCCACTGGCTCGGCATGTTCAATCCGCTGTTCGTCCTGGCGGGCCAGCAGTAACAAATCATCCACCAACTGTTCCATCTGAGCCGTGGCCTGGCCAATCGCTTCAAAACGCCGCCGTTGTTGGCCAAAGGCCGGATCACTCTCCAAAAGCCCCATCTCCACATTGGCGCCCAGGGCCGCCAGGGGTCCCCGCAATTCATGGGAAGCATCCAAGCTGAATTGGCGTAGCCGTGAAAGGCTGCGCTGCAACGGTTCCACAGCACGCTGGGTGAGCAACCTTGCCATCAACACCGACAGCAGCAGGGCGGCCCCCACGGAAGCAGCAAGAGCAAGATCCAGCTGGGTGAGTTGGGCCTCGGTGTTTTCTAAGCCTTCACTCACCCGTAACCAAACAGTGCCCGGGGCATGGCCCTCCACCTGGGACGAATCGACTGGCCGCACCAGGGCAATCCAATCGGAGCCCTGTTGCCAAATCAGCCGTTTTCCTGGCGCCAAAGGCGGCAGCGGACCAATGGTGCGCACCTCCCCCAGCCTTGCCACCGGCGCCGCCCGCCCTTTCACAAACCACTCCACCTGCTGGTGGGCCGTGGCGAAATCCTTACGGCTTTCCTGCAAATCCCGTTCACTGCCAGGGGCCGGCAGCGGCAGGCTGGCCAGGTCTTCACTAACAACAGAGAGGGCACTGCGGATCGTGCCCAATTGGCTCTGCTGAAACACCCCCCGCAACACCAGGGCAAACAACAGCAGCACCCCCGCCAGGCTGGCCAGATACAACAGCCATAACTCCAGCTGCTGCCGCTGCACCAACTTGGCGGGACGACCCACCGGTGGCCGATGGCGCAGGCGGTTCAAGGGACAGGCCCCAGGCGATAGCCCTGGCCATGCAGGGTTTCAATCGGATCAGGCACCCCAGCCAGCCGTAACTTGCGTCGCAAATTATTCAAATGGGTCTTGACTGTTTCTTCGCCGGCCTCCGCCTCCAAAGGCCAGAGCTGATCAAGCAGCCGTGCCCTACTAAATAACTGGCCAGGATGGCGCAGGAACCACTCCAACAGCTGAAATTCCTTACTGGTGAGCCCTAAGGGTTGCAAACCCCAGCGCGCCTGGCCGGCCTCGGCATCAAGCACAAGCTCACCCCAATGGTGACTGTCGCCGCGATAGGGCTGGGGGGAGCGACGCTCCAGCGAACGAATCCGAGCGGCCAGCTCCATCATTCGAAATGGTTTAACCAGGTAGTCGTCTGCCCCGGCCCGCAGCCCCGTAACCACATCCTCCAGGGCATCACGGGCGGTGAGCATCAACACCAACAGCGGCAATTGCCGCCGGCGCACCTCCCGCACAATCGCAGCGCCATCCAAGCCAGGCAACATCCAATCCAGCAGGGCCAGCTCAAAACCTCCGGCCACTAACGCCTCGAGGGCAAGGGCCCCATCACTGAACCAGGTCACCACATGGCGTTCCCGCTGCAGATAATCAAGCAACGGTTCAGCAAGAAGTTTGTCGTCTTCAGCCAACAGGATGCGCATGGCGGTCGCGGAGAGGGGCCGGCTGGGGCCGCTGTAAACAAACCAGATCAGCGATCCGGCCATCGTCATGGTGATGCAGCGTACAAATCGAGGCGTGCTGGCCGCGGAAGAGCAACACCTCACTTAGGCCGAAGTGGCCAGCCAGTTGGCTGCGGCTGCGATCGGCGGCCCCATAGCAAAGGCCCTCGTCTTGGCGCAATGGCTGGGGCTGGGGCTGGGCTGGGGCCAGCAGGGAGCCGCGGCGGCTGCCCAGCCACTGCCCTGATCGACAAAGCAGCACTAAACCCAGCAGCGGCGCCAGGGCAGGGGCAGCGGCTGCCCCCAACAAAGTTTTGGCGCCAAGGCCCCAGAGGGAGAGGGTGGCCAGCTCCGCTGGCAACTGGTGGCACCAGCTGCGGCTCTTGCGCAGGTCCAACAGGGGGGCGGACCGGGGGGTCACGGGGAAAAGCCAGGGAGTTTGGTAGCAATGGTGACGGCGAATCGGCCAGAAATCGGCAAGGGCCCAAGCCAAATTTGGTTCAGGCTTCAATCAAAGTTCGGCTGAACCGATGCGCACGCCCCGATCCGGGCTCACCCAACGGGCGCGCAGACCGCGGCGGCGCAACAGCACCAAGGGCAAGGCCACCACGGAGGTGGCCATGGTGAGCACCCAAAAGGCGACGGGATACCAGATCATCCAGTAAAAGTTGCGGCCTAGCCCCCGGTCATAGGGGCGATCCAGCCAAAGGCTGAAGCCAAATTGCAACAGGCAGATGGCCCCCAGCCAGAGGCCACTGGCCCGGGGCAGCAGCGGCATACCAAGGGGCTGCGGCCAGGCAACCAGGCCCAGCTGCTGAGCCAGCCAGAGCAGCAGCATCAGGGCCATGGCCTGGGACCAGACCAAGCTCAACAAAGGTTCCAGCAACAAGGGCAGCAGCCGCCATTGGCACGGCTGGGCCAACAAAGTGGCATTGGCCAACAACACTTGAATGCCGCCCTCCGCCCAACGCAAGCGCTGCTTCCAGAGCCCCCGCAGGGTTTCAGGCATAAGGATCCAAACCAACGCCTGGGGCTGGTACGCGACCCGCCAGCCGGCCCGCTGCAGGGCCCAGGTGATGGCGATATCTTCCGTGAGCATGTCTACGCTCCAGTAGCCAACCTCGTGCAAAGCCGAGCGGCGAAAGGCGGTGATCACGCCAGACACCGTAAATAATCCGCCAAGCATCGACTGGGCCCGTTTAATCAAACCAACAATTGAAGAAAATTCCCCCACCTGAATGCGCCCCAGCAGCGTGGTGCGGTTACGGATGCGGGGGTTACCGGTAACGGCCCCCAGGCCGGGGTCCGCCTGGAAACGCCGCACCAGCCAGGCCACCGCCTGGGGATCCAGCAGGGCATCGCCATCGATGCAAACCAGCAGTTCATGGCGGGCCAGCAGCGCCCCGGCCTGGAGCGCCATCGCCTTGCCCTGGTTCTGGGCCAGGTGCACCACCCGCACCCTGGGGTCCAAGGCGGCCCATTGCTCTAGCTGGCGGCCCGTGTCATCACTGCTGCCGTCATTGATCGCAATTAATTCAAACTGGGGCCAATCGATCGCCAGGGCATAGCGGAGCGTTTCTGCGAGGTTGGCCGCTTCGTTGAAACAGGGGATCAGCACGCTCACCGCCCAGGGGGGCCCCTGGGGGGGGGAAGAGCGTCCCCGATCCGGCCATTCCCGCCGCAGCAGAAACCCCAGGGCGAGCAACATCCAAACCAGAGCCATTACCAGCGGATAACCAACCAGAAAGCCGCCGAGCCACTCCATTAGCGGCTTGGGGCACTGGACTGGGCCGCCAGCACCGGCCGCAGCACCGCTGGATCTGGGGTGCCGCGATGCAGGTTGTCGGGGTAGTAGCCCACATGGCGCGCCCCAAGGGCATAAAGATCGCTGATCTGCTGCGCCAATTCCTCAGAGGGCAAATCGCGCTTGGTATGCCAATCGGTGCTCTGCAGCTCAAACAGCACCTTCTGCAGGCCCTGGGGTTTCTCCTTTACCTGGGCCACCATCCGCTGCAGAAAAGCCTTGGGATCGCTGGCCTTTTCCATGTAGGGCATAGCCATCACCGCCGTGAAGTCGTAGTCCCGTAGGGAATCATCAATGGATTGGCTATACCAAACCTCAGCCTTTGGATTAAGCAGCACCTGGGCATAGATATTGCGGGCCGTACGGAGCTGCGACTGGTTTTGGCGCACAGTGGCGGCCAGCTCAAGAGTTAGGGCGTCCAGGGCCTTGATCTTTTTAATCACCCAACGGCCCTGGAGCGGATCACTGGCACGAATCTTGGCCAGATCTGAGGGCAAACCCCAACGGCGGTACTGGCGCAGGCCCCAGGGGCTGGCGTCCTCGTAATCCGAAAGGGTTACGTCGTCATGGAATAACAACCCATCGAAGCTGGCGTAGCGAGACAAATCTGCGTAGATGTCTCGCACCGTGGCCATCGCCTCAGGGGCAAAGGGACTCAAGCGGGGATAGCCCATGTTGAGATGACCGCTGCTGGGTTTCTCGGTGACCACCTTTTGCTTGGCGGCGGGATGGCCCTTGGGTAACTCAAAGGCCAGCACTGGCATCCAGGCATAGAGACGCCGCACCGGCGTGCGGGTGCGGATCTCCCAGGCCACGTGGTTGAACAGATCGGCCCGCATGGGCAGGTGCCGGCTGGGGAAATAGAGGGAGTCGGCGGCGCCGTTGCCATCGGGGTCGGCATAGGCCTGCAGATAAACGGTGTTAACGCCCATCTCACGGATACGGCGCAACAACAACTGCAGGTTGCGTTCGATCTGGGGCGGGTTGGGGTCGTAAATGTTGTCGAGATCCACATGCATCACCTTTGCCGCCCGGGTGTTGTCGCCGGCATCGCGATCCCGCAGGGCCAGCTCCGTTTCCAGGCCCTTCACCCCAGCCATTTCCCGGGTCATCAACACCCGAGGTAAAGCCTTCAAAGGGGAGTTACTAAATATCTCGCCATCATTGAGCGTTAAGCCCACGGGCATCCCCAGCTCCTCGGCCACCGCCATGGCCGTGTCGTTGTAACGGCCATAGGGCCAAACCACCGCCCGGGGCCGCTGGCCCAACTGCTTAGTTAGCAGCTGGTTGTTGCGTTGCAGATCAGCCCGCAGCCGCTGGCGGTAGGCCGGCTCAGTTTCATAGCCCTTACCGGGGCTGTAGAGGCGACTGGTAACCGCTGGCTCGGAATTCTTCTGGGGATTGGCTGTTATGCCCTTGTGGAGGTTGTAGGTGTGGCTGGCCACCTCCACCAGGCCACTGCGCCCCAGCTCTCGCAATTGCGCCCAGCTGAGCAGCTGCTCCCGGGGCAATTGCTTATCACCAAAGGTCACCAGGCCAGCATCGGGTTCCAGCCAACTACCCACCAGGGCCACCAGGGCTGGGGCCCGATAACGCTGCAACACCGGGAAGGCATTGGTGTACACACTGCGGTAGCCATCGTCGAAGCTGAGCAGCACAGGATGGGACGGCAGGGGCTGCTTGCCCGCCTTGGCCTGCAACACCTGCCCAAGGCTCACGAAGTGGTAGCCGTGGCCATGGAGCCAGCTGATCTGCTCGGAAAATTGTTGGGGAGTGACTGAATAATCAGGAATCACCGCCTGGGCTGGCTCTTCAATTTCGTGGTAGCCGAGCACCACCAAACCCTGCAGGCTGGCCCCAGGCTTGGCGGCGGCGGGCCTCAACAGGGCTGGCAACAGCAAAGCAAAGCTGAGCAGCAGCCCCAACAGCAGGCCCACCAGCCACTGGCGCAGGGAACGGTTCAGGGGCCAACGGGCATATCTGGGCCCAGCCTGCATCAACCGAGACAAGAAATCGAGAAGCCAGCTGCCAGGCCGGCAGCTTCAGGAAGGCTTTTTACGCCCGCTACGCACAAACAGCGCCACACCACTGCCCACCAGCACCAGGGTGCAAACGCCAAGGAGCACCGAGTAATAGGGCTCAAGGTTGAGGGGGCCGAATTCGCCCTGGTGCAGATCCATCAGCCAGTGGGGTGCTTCCAGCCCACGGGACTCGATCGCGCCATAGGCCGAACCGGTGAGGGCGGTGAGCACCAAGGGGGCTGCCGCCAAAGGCACTAGGGAGCGGTGCAGGGAGCGGGGAGTCCAGGTCATGGGCTGTGATATTGAGAATCAACCGCAATTATGCCCCAAGCTGGGTGGGATTACGACGCCGACCCCAAACCCGGCTGCGTGAGAGGCTCTTATCAGAAGCAACAGCATTCTGATAAGCCTCCAGGGCGTAGTCAAAGATTTCGGGGTGAAAACCCTGTTAGCCGGGGTGAACCTCGAGGTGGGCCCCCGGGAGCGGCTGGGGCTGATCGGCACCAACGGTTCCGGGAAATCCACCCTGCTGAAACTGATGGCCGGGCTGGAGCCCCCCGGGGAAGGGCTGGTGCGGCGGCTACCAAACACCCGGGTGGTGCTGGTGGACCAGAACCCCGTGCTCGATCCTGACCGCACTGTGTTGGAACAGGTTTTCGCCGACTGCGGTGAAAAAATGGAGCTGGTGAAGAGCTACGAAAGCATCAGCCTGCAGCTGGCGGCAGACCCCAGCAATGGCGCACTGCTAACCGAACTGGGCCGGCTCAGCGCCAGCATGGACCAACTAAATACCTGGGAACTGGAACGCCAGTGCCATGAGGTGCTTGAGCGTCTCGGCATCAGCGATCCCCAACGGCGGGTGGGGGAGCTTTCCGGCGGCTATCGCAAACGCTTGGCCCTGGCGGCAGCCCTGGTGGCGGAACCGGATGTGTTGCTACTTGATGAACCCACCAACCACCTCGATGCCCTGGCCACTGAATGGCTTCAAGGCTTCTTAGAACGCTTCAAAGGGGCCCTGGTGCTGATTACCCACGACCGCTATTTCTTGGATAGGGTCACCAACACAATCATTGAACTAGACAACGGCGACCTGCGTCGCTACCCCGGCAATTACGCCGCCTACCTCAGCCGCAAAAGCGAAGAAGAAGTAGCTGAGGTCGCCCGCCATCGCGCCTATCGCTCGGTGATGCGCCGGGAGATGGAATGGCTGCAACGGGGCCCCAAGGCCCGCAGCACTAAGCAAAAAGCTCGGATCCAGCGCATCGCTGAAATGCGCGAGCAAACCTTTAAGGGCCCCAAGGCCAAGGTGGAGATGGCCAGCGTCGGCCGTCGACTCGGAAAAACCGTGATCGAAGTAGAAAACCTGCACCGGGAGATCAACGGGCGGGTATTAATTGACGACTTCAGCTACAGCTTTTCCCCGGAGGATCGCGTCGGCATCATCGGGGCCAACGGGATGGGTAAATCGACGCTGCTGGATCTTTTGAGCGGCCTGCAAGAGCCCGATGGCGGCACAGTGCAACGGGGCGAAACCGTGGCGATCGGCCGCTTTGACCAACACTCTGAGGAGCTACGCCAAGACCTCAAGGTGATCGATGTAATCAAAGAAATTGCCGAACGCATAGATCTGGGCGATGGCAATACCCTCAGCGCCAGCCAGTTACTGGAACGCTTCCTCTTCCCACCGGCCCAACAGCACAGCCCCGTGGCAAAGCTATCTGGGGGGGAACGGCGCCGCTTACACCTCTGCCGGCTGCTGATGGGTGCCCCCAATGTATTGCTGCTTGACGAACCAACCAACGATCTAGATATCCAGACCCTTGCGGTTCTAGAGGAATACATCGAAGATTTCAGGGGTTGCGTGATTGTGGTCTCCCACGACCGTTATTTCCTCGATCGCACCGTAGATAGACTCTTTTGTTTTCAAGCCAACGGGATACTTGAACGCTTCGAGGGAAACTACAGTGAATGGCTGGAACAAATCCAACAAAAGCAGATCCAGCAAAAACAGATCCAGCTAAAGCAAGCCAGTGCCTCTGTAACTAGTGCTGCTGCTGGCACGGGAAGTAGTGCTGGTACTGGAAGCGCCAATGGAACAACCAATGGAACTGCAAACAGCAAAGGAACTGTCAATACAAAGAACAACGGAAAACTTTCCAGCAGCGCTGAAACTGGCAACACAAAAGATACAGACGCAAAACTGCGCAAACGCAGCTACAAGGAACAATGGGAACTAAAAGACCTAGACAAACAGCTGCCGATCTGGGAACAGGAAAAAACCGCCATGGAAGCACAGCTGGCGGGGGCAGCCTATGGCAGCATGGAGGAACTTACCCATCAATTAGCGGACCTATGTGAACGCATTAGCAAAGGGGAAGACCGCTGGCTGGAATTAAGTAGTTTACCTGAATAAGGCTCAAGATCCTACGGGTGACATTGGCCACTGCCGGTATCGCTGAAGCTTGATCCAGCGATTGCTTCATAACGCCAGCTATAACGGCCTGGGGCCAAGTTAAAACGCACAACCCCATGGGAGTTATTATTTCGCACCTCACTGTTGGGCTTAATAAGCCGGAAAGGGTAGGTGGGGGCACCGCCGGTACCAATCACAAATTCGCGCACGCCCCCAGTGGGATTAGCCACCGCCTCGGCCGTTTGGGGAGCAAAACGCTCGTAGATATGGTCGTGGCCATTTAGGATGATATCCACACCGGCCTTCTGGACGGCCGCATAGAAGGGGGCCATCTGGGGATTATTGCCATGCAATCCAGAGCTAAACAGCGGATGATGCCAATAGGCAATTGTGCAGAGTGTTTGCTTGGAGCGGGCCAAGTCTTGGAGAAGCCACTGATATTGGGGCGACTGGGGTGATACGTCGATGTTGCTATTCAGGGAAATAAAGTGCCAACCGCCGTAATCAAAGCTGTAGTACCCACGTCGATCAGGGCCGGCCAGATCTGCAAAATAGTCGTAATAACCTGCGGCCCCAGGGGTCATGTATTCATGGTTGCCAGGCGCCGGACGGATGCGGTCCTTAAATGCCCCCCAGGTGGGCTTAAAGCAATTGTTGAATTCCTTTAAAGCCCCCACTGGGTAGGTGCTATCGCCAAGGGTGAGCACCAGGGCATCCGTGGGTTTCACCAAGGCCGCCGTCTCGGCGTAGGCGCTGGCCAGCACAGGTTTCAGGCCATCACAGGTAACAATGTCTCCCACGGCCACCACCGTGAAGCTGCCGTCGGCAGCGGCGGCCAGGGCTGGCAGCCCCACCAGGGCCAGCAAGCCGTTGAGCAGGAGGGCTCTAAGCATGGTAAAAATTCGCACTCTTAACTATTGCAAGCCTAAATCAAGCCAAAGGCCTAGCAAGCGGGCAGCATCTATGGGGTTGGTGTTAATTAAATAGAAAACAAGGAGATATCAGGGCAGCAACGCCACGCAATCAATTTCCACCTTGGCGCCCTTGGGCAGGGCGGCCACCTGCACGCAGGCGCGCGCCGGAGAAACCCCCAGGCCAAATAGTTGGCCATAGAGCGTGTTGACCAGGGCAAAGTCGGCTAGATCGGTGAGAAACACGGTGGTGCGCACCACCCGATCTGGGCCACAGCCGCCAGCGGCTAACACCGCCTGGAGGTTGGCTAGCACCTGCTTGGTTTCCGTCTCCACATCGCCTCCGCCCACCAGGGCACCACTGAGGGGATCGAGGGCGATCTGGCCGGAGCAATAGAGCACCCCCCCCGCCTTGACCGCCTGGTTGTAGGGGCCCACGGGGGCTGGGGCCTGGCTGGTTTCCACCGCCTCAATCAGCGCCTGGCCCATGGGAACTTCACTCACTAACAGAATTCTCGCTGGTCATAGCGCAGGAAGGGAATACAGGCCTGCCCCAGCTGGTGGCGGGAGGAGCAGGCGGCCCTGAGCTGAGCCTGGTCATGGTCCTTGTCCTAGTCCAGGCTGGTCAATCTGATCAGCGTTGAAACTCACCGAGTGCCTCAGCTCCCACCTGGAAACATCCCGCCAGTGACCAGTGGCAGGCATAACAAGTTGGGCTGAATCAAAGCTGATGCGAGCCGGAAGGCTCGGGGATATCTCCTGCACCAGGCCGGCTCGGTTGATGTCAGCGATGCGATCGCTATAGATCAGGCTGAGGTGCGGTCCGATTGGGGCTGAACGGGCGCCATTAATGGCGGAGGCGGCTCGTTCAAATAGCCGGGGGCTGTCGCTGTTGATCAGCCGGATGAAAAAGCAGCTGAAGTAGTCGTCGGTTTGACCGAGGCCCGCGACGGTTAGACAAACAGGTCCGAATCCCCGGCAGAGGGAATCCAGCGCGGTTCTTAAGGCTGGAAGCCCCGCGGTCCAGACTCCCGAACAGAGGGTCACATGGGGTTCAAACGGGGGTGACTTGAAGCGAACGGCTAAATCCTCCACGGTCGCCCGCAGCTGAGCCCGCAGCTCTTCCGACGGGATAAGCCATAGGGCATAGGGGACAGCAACTGCATCGTTCATAGGGATGCTTAGCAGCACGCGGCGGGCGAAGTTAGTGGCGAGCTTCTCCGCCAGTCAAGCTGCGCAGGCGCCAGGGCAGCGCCCCTTCAATTTCGATCTCCACCGAGAAGCTCAGGATCGTGCGCACCACCACCAATAAGCCCAGGGCTGAGATGCCCTGCAGGGTGAGATCAACTGCCACAGTGCGCAGCAGATCTGCGGCAATTAGCACCTCCAGCCCCAGTAACAGCCCCCGCCCCAGGGTGCGGCGGGCCGTGGTGTAGGCCGCCTCTCCCCCCAGGCGCCGCCAGGCAAGCATTGACTGCAGCACCGCCAGCAGGGCAGCGGCAACGATTAAAGCCACCCCAAGGGCGTCGAAAACCACTCCGATACGGGCGATGGTTTGCATGGTGCAAAGCGCTGCAGACCCACAGTTTGCCGCCCCTAAGCAACTAGGGCAGCAACTGCGTGACAGGCCGCACCCAAATGTGCAGAATGGTGTCGCCAAACTCAGCGTCGCCGCCATCCCCTCGGCAGTGACAGGGCCAATTGGATAGCCAGTTGAACAAAAACCCCCTACTTCTAGAGATTCTCAACAGCATAGATGCGCTGGTAGCTTTTTGGGACAAGAATCAAATCTGCACCTACGCAAATGCCGCTTATCTTGACTGGTTTGGCATTTCAAGTGAGCAAATAATTGGCGGCACATTAGAAGCTTTATTGGGTGAGATCTACGAATTAAACCTGCCATATATCAAGGCGGCCTACCATGGCGCAACGCAGACGTTTGAGCGAGACATTCGATGCCCAGATGGAATCATTCGCCATTCACTTACCACCTATACACCCTTCATCAAAGATAGCGAAGTACAAGGAATCATTGTTCATGTTGCAGACGTATCCCAGCTAAAAGCGACTGAATTAAAGCTCCAGCAGGCCCTGGAGCAGGCTGAGCACCTCGCCACCCATGATCACCTCACTGGCCTGCCAAATCGCTTGCTGCTTGAGGATCGGATAGAAAATGCAATTGCAGTGGCCATTCGCAACAAAAGTAGCTTCGCCATCACAATCATAGATATTGATAATTTCAAGCATGTCAACGACTACCACGGCCATCTCGCTGGCGATCAGCTCCTTGTGGAAGTGTCTGCCCGCATCAAGGCCTGTTTGCGCAAATCAGACACCCTGACCCGACTTGGTGGCGATGAATTCCTGCTCTTAGCCCCCTCGATTGCTACGGCGGCTGAATCAAAGAGTCTGACTAGCCGCATTTTAGCGGAAGCAAGAAAACCCGTGCATATAGATGGCATAAATCACATCACATCACTCAGCATAGGCACTGCCTTTTTCCCTGAACACGGCAGAACCATAAGGGAACTGATGCTGAAATCCGATCTAGCCCTGTATCAAGCCAAGGGATTGGGTGGAAGTCACTCATGCATAGCCAATCTGAATGAATCTATTGGGGCTGGCAAATAGGGCGCGAGAACTTGTTGGCAAGTTTTCAAGCGCCAGAGAGATGACGATGCCCCACGCCTACCTATCCTTACTGCAGCGGGTTAGAAGGCATGAAGAGCTTCATCTACTGGCTGATGGGCGATCAGGCCGGGCGGGTGGTTGTGGGCTCCTGGCGGTGGCTCTGGGGGTTACCCGTGGAAGCCGGCGGCAGGGTGGCCGTTGCTGTAGCACAGGAATCACTGCAGTCAATGCAGGAATCGGTGCAGCAGCTGGAGTAGGGAGCGCCAGCCAGCCAACCTCGAGCCCTATGACGTTTCCTGATACTGAGAACCTATGAGAAATCGGAGCTACTGCCGGCCTGGGGGCTGGTTACTGGGCCTGTTCATTCTCCTGCTGCCGGGCCCACAAGCTGCCAGCGCCGAAACAAGGCTCACCATGGAGCGCACTAACAGAAGCTTCGACACTGGCGATCCAGTGTGGATTCTTAAACTGACGGATGGTTCGAAGCTATTGGCCAGTTGGCAAGCAGCTTCTGGGGTAAGCAATCGACAAAAGCTCGACCGCGTTTGGTCCCCAGGCAATGGCGCACCATTGCCACCGGGTAGATATCGCCTAGGCCCCCCAGAACCCTTAGGCCAAGGCCTCTGGATTGATTTACTGCCTGAATTCGCCACCAGCCGCTCAGCCCTGGGTATTCACAACTGTTTACCTGGGGTGGGCTGCATTTGCATACCAGGGCGGAAAGAACTCTTCAACCTGTCTGAAACAATCCAACGTTTCGGAATCCAAACATTGACGGTGGTCAACTAAGGATTTCGGCAAGTCCCAGTGCATTTGGGGATCAAGTAACCGGTGTCAACTGACAGCCCACAGCACCCCTGGGGCTGATTGGCCTTCCTCGCCTCAGTGGGGGGCATGGGGATGAACAGGGTCGGCTTGCCTGGAAACTGATTCCTGGCCAGTTTCTCTGGATCTGGTGTGGGAGGCAACACCCCTAGGGCCATAGCCAGGAGTCGACGGCGGGGGTGACGGTGCAGGACTGCATGTCCTGGGTGATGTTCTGCAACTCCTTGATCCGACTGGGGGCGGGGTTCAATACCACCAGGTACATCTTCTTACTGTCTGGTGTGAAGGCCATGTGGAAGGGGCTGGGGCAACGCTTACCCCAGGTGGGATCAATGATCTGGTGGATCTTTTTCCAATTGCGGGGATCGGGATCGGCGCTGTCGAAGATGCCCACGCTGTTCTCCAGGCCGTTGTTCATCATCACCAGGGCCCTGCCCTCGGGAGAAAATCCCTGGTCAGGGGCCAACTTGTCCCCCTTGCCCTTCATTGCAGCTAAGGGCGCCAACCACCAGGCCAGCAGTAGCGTTACCTACTGGAATCATCGCGCCCATTATTTGACAGTGGGCCCCAGCACCGCCTTGGCAGGATCTGGCTCGTTTTCCAGATTCCCCATCATAGTGGCTTCAGTAAGGCCATCTAAAACCTTTTTCTCCACCCGTTTTCCAACCCTTTCCATTACGGCTATCAATATGAACAAATCCATTCTTCGCCCCATAGCCCAAGCAACCATACCAATTTTTATCAACCCATGACTGAAATTCCCTGATATCTGACTCTTGGTCAGCTGGGCAGATGTCGACCGCAAGGCCTTGAATATGTTGTGAATCAGCAACTCCTCCTACTTCGTGATTGATTTCCGCAGGGCGATAGCCAGAGGTTATGAGAATGGCGTGTCCATAGTCAATGCGGATCTTCTCAAGCTCCCGTATCATCTGGAGTATATTTCGCTGGATCTTTGCTTCATGAGGGACACGACGTTGGTCATTGCACAGATATTCTCCTAATGCAAAATGTTCAGTCAGCTGAAAATTCATCTCGCTCCAAATTACTTGCGATGCGACCAGGTCTTTTGCCACTGCCTGGATCACTTCATCTTTATCAACACGTTGACCTGATTCAGCCGCTGCTTTGCCTTCTCCTAAAAATTCAGGCAGCCACAATGGCGCATCGACAGCAGCAGCAACCTTGGCATATTGATTCATCAGATCAATCAACTTTTCCGGGTAATTAGAGTCTGTCGCGTAACCTTGCGCTTTCAAAGCTTCTGCGGCTGACTCTCGCGTCGGCTGATGATTTACCCCTTGATACCGTTCGTAATCTTTGTACCAAAGCTTAACCAAGTAATTAATGCATTCTTGAGCAGAGTTGAAATCAACAAAGCAGGCATCAATGGTAACCATCTGCCCGTTCACTTCTTCCTGGGTAGCCACGTGGGTGCCTGACTTCCCCTTTAAGCCAAAATAATTATTCTTACCTGACAAACTTTTGCCAAAATCAGATTCTAAGGCCCACTGAGCTGCTACAAGTTCAGGGAACTTAGCTCCTGCTTTATTTGCCAGCGCTTGTACATTATTCCAAGCCTTTTGTTTATCTGATTCAATGGCTCTCCCTACTGAGGCTCCAGACGAGAATACATGGGAGCTTTCGACAATAATATCAGTTGCAGCTTGTGAAGCGGGTTGAACGAACCCCAGACCCAAACCCTTCAGAGGCAGCGCACCAATTGGTCGATCAGGTTGTGGAGGGATCGGAATCTGACGAAGAAAGGCATCGAGCAAACGGATATCACCAATATCCCTCTGTTTGTTCCTGCGCAGTTTATCAATAAATTTCTGGGCCTCGTCGCAGCCTTGCTCGATGGCCAAATCCATAGCAAAGTTGTTCTCAGTCATTCATCCCTCCAGGTTTTGCGAGTGGCTGAAGTAATGGGAAGTGAAGTAATGGGAAGTGGAGTGGGCATAACTGGCTGACTTGAACTAGAAGTAAGACTAGCTATAGTGTTATCTTTATTGCGACTACCCGCCGACGAACCAAAATAGTAGCCGAGCACGGTGCTGTAACCGGCAGTCAGCGCACCAACCAAGATGTTAATCAGGCTCTTTGTATTATCATCTTGAGTTTTGGGATTTGGGTTGTATACCAACGTACAAAGTATCACTGTAAAAGACAAAATAACAAGTGTTCCAATTACTGGAGGGTACCAATCCCGGTTGCCAGTTGCCTTGGCAATATCCACCTCGCGTGATCGGGCGCCGGCCCTATCGGCATACTCAGCCTGATCCATCTGCAGCCTGACGCTGATGAGGTATTGCTGATAATTAGACTCCAGCTCGTTGAGTTTGATTGCCGCTTCAGGATTTACTTTGATCTCCTTAACGATTGCCTCCTCCGAGGAATCATTGGGAAGGCCCATAGCTTGGGTAACCAAGCTCACTGCCCCAATAGCGAGCCCGGGAGGGCCAGCCAGAACAGACCCCAAGAGCGGAGCACCAATTGTTACCAGCTGATTTAGTGTTGCCACTCCCCCCTCATATACATCCAGCAATTGGATGTTAGAACTAAAATATCGGCGTCCTACATAGTGGTGTAAATCCGCAGTAGCAGAGCCGGCTACGCCGTTACTGGCGACATAGCTGTGTAGTCCCAGCAGATTCTTCAGCTGACAAGGGGGTATGAGGGCACCAGGGTCTTGGCGTCCCCGCCCGTCCCGAGACCTCACCCCCATGCATAGCCACCCCAATGCCTGACTGACACCAATAAGTCGAAAACAACTGCTACGCAGTAACCGCATCCGGCCGTGAATATGCAGCAATTCTGCCGCTGGGATGGGTCCATCGCCATGGCCCCCAACAGCGGCCGCAGCCACCACAATGCGGCCAACGCTTGCCCTGTTCCACCTTGCCCGCCAGCCTGCTGTTTACCCCGAGACCGCCCACAAGGTCCAGCGGAGCGGCCCTGGCTCTTCTGCTCCTAGCCGCCGGCTGCAGCCAGCCACCACCGCCAACGCCACCGCCGCTCGCGGTGCGCAGCAAGCCGGTTCGAGCGGCGCTGTTCCGGGAGGAGGTGGGCACCGTTAGCACCCTGGAGGCCCCCGATGAGGTGAACCTGGCGGCCCAGGCCGGCGGCCGGATCGAGCAGCTGCGGGTGCGCCAGGGGGATCGGCTCAAGCGGGGCCAGTTGCTGGTGGTGCTCGACCAGACCCAACTGCGAGCCGAGGTGGTAGCCCTGCAGGGCCAACGCAACGAGAGCCTGCTCAACTACCGGCGCTTTGAATTCCTGGCCCGCACCGGCGCCGCCAGCGAGATCCAGCGCGATGCCCTGCGCCAGAACTGGGTGGCGGCCGAATCGGCCCTCAAGGCGAAGCGGGCGGATCTGGCCTACCGGGACCTGCGTTCGCCCGTGGATGGCTACGTGAGCGACGTGCGGGTGAACCCGGGTGATGTGATCAAGGCCGGCGATCCCTTCACCACGATTCAGCGCAACAACCGGCTGCTGGCGCGGGTGGAGGTGCCGGCCCGCTACGGGCCCCAGCTGCGCATCGGCCAAACCGTGATCCTGCAAGACGCCCTGACCCCCCACACGATCGTCGAGGGCCTAGTGCGTTCGATCGACCCGCGCGTCAACAGCGGCACCCAGGGTCTGCTGGTGAAGGCCGAGATCGACAACCCAGACGGCAGCCTGCGCAACGGCCAGCGGCTACGCACCCGGCTGGTGCTCAACAGCAGCGAGAAGCTGTCGGTGCCATTCGCCGCCGTGACCCAGAGCTCAGGCCAGAACTTCGTGTTTGTGGTGGGCAGCCTGGAGCAACTGCAAGGCAACCCCGGACGGATCACAAAGGAACAACTGGCGGCGCTGCGCCAGCGGCTCAACACCACCCCCCAGTTGCGCTTCGCCCTCCAGACCCCCGTACAGCTGGGGCCGTTGCAGAACAACCGCTACCCGCTGCTGCGCGGCGCCAGCGCCGGCCAGGCGGTGATCGTCACCCACCTGTTGAGCCTGCGCCACGGGGCAGCGATCCAGGTGCACTAAGCAGCACCCATGCCTTGACCAGTAGCTGATCTGCCGAGCCGATGTCCCCCTCCAACAACTTCATCGTTCGGCCAGTGCTCACCGCGGTGTGCAGCGTGCTGATCGTGCTGGCCGGCCTGATCGCGATCCCACTGCTGCCGATCGAAAACCTGCCCGACATCGCCCCACCCACGGTGCAGGTGACCGCCCGCTACGTGGGCGCCGATGCGGTGAGCGTGGAGGAGGGCGTGACCAGCGTGCTGGAGCAGCAGATCAACGGCGTGCAGAACATGGAGTTCATCAGCTCCAGCAGCGCCGCCGATGGCTCCAGTGCGATCACCGTGTCGTTCGCCAGCGGCACCGATGGCGACATCAATCAGGTAAACGTCCAGAACAGGGTGTCCCTGGCCGAACCGCAGCTGCCGGCGGAGGTGCGGGCCTCGGGGGTCACGGTAAACAAGGCCTCCAATTCGATCCTGCTGCTCTACAACTTCACCAGCGATGATCCGGCCAACCCCTACAGCGTTGAGACGATCAGCGGCCTGCTCGACCAATACCTCACTGACCAGATCCGGCGCGTGCAGGGGGTAGGCGATCTGGTCTATTTCGGCAACCGCAAGCTAGCGGTGCGGCTCTGGCTCGATCCCGATCGCCTCAGCTCCTTCCAGCTCAACGCCACCACCGTGGTGGCGGCGTTGCAGAGCCAGAACCGGCTGGTGCCGGCCGGCCAGATCGGCGGCGCGCCGGCACCAGCCGGCCAACCCAACACCTTTACCGTGCAGCTGCCCGGTCGCCTGGTGGATCTTGAGGACTTCGAGAATCTGATCCTCAAGCGCAGTGAAAACGGTGCTCTGGTGCGACTGCGGGACGTGGGGCGGGTGAGCCTGGGCGGTGAGAGCTCGGATGTAAGCGCCACCGACCTGCGGGAGGTGCCCTCCGTGGCCATGGCCGTATATCAGTTGAGCGGCAGCAACGCCCTGGAGGTTTCCCAGGGGGTGGAACAGGTGCTGGAGGACTTCGCCGCCCAGCTGCCCCCAGGGGTGCGGATCGAGAAGATCTACGACATCACCGACTTCATCAACGCCTCGATTGAGGGTGTCAGCGGCTCGCTGCGGGATGCGGTGGTGCTGGTGGTGCTGATCCTGTTTCTGTTCCTGCAGGACTGGAAGGCGACCCTCGTGCCGGCGATCGCCATTCCAGTGGCCCTGATCGGTACCTTTGCCTTCGTTAAGGCGTTTGGCTTCTCCCTCAACCAGCTCACCCTGTTCGGCCTGGTGCTGGCCACCGGCCTGGTGGTGGATGACGCCATCACCGTGATCGAAGACACCACCACCAAGAAGGGCGAGGGCCTCAGTGCCCTGGGGGCCGCCCAGGCCACGATGGATGAACTATTCACCGCCGTGATCGCCACCTCGCTGGTGCTGTTCGCGGTGTTCCTGCCGGTGCTGTTTTTCCCCGGCGCCACCGGCACGATCTACAAGCAGTTCGCCGCCACGATCCTGTTTTCGATCGGGGTTTCAACCTTCAACGCCCTCACCTTCTCGCCGATGCTCTCGGCATTGCTGCTGGCCCAGGAGGGGCCGCCACCGGGACGGCGCAGCTATGCAATTGGCGGCTGCAGCATCGGCTTCATTTACGGCCTGCTCGCCTCCGGCGGCGGTGCCCTGCCAGCCCTGGGGGCCCTGCTGGTGGGGGCCCTGGGGGGCTACGGACTGCTGCTGGCCACGGGCCTGCCGCTGCGGCTGCCCTTTGCGGCGGGTGGTGCCGTGGCCGGCCTGCTACTGGGGGGGGTGGAGCAGCCCGTGAAGGTGCTGATCTTCGCCGGCCTCGGGCTGCTGTTGGGCTGGTTCACGCCGCCGATCTTCAAGGGTTTCAACCAGCTCTACGCCGGCTTTGAGCGGGGTTACCGCGCTGGCCTGGGCTGGGCCCTGGGTCGCCGCAAACTAATGATGGCCCTGCTGCTGGGGGGCATCGCCCTCACGGCCGTGGCCTTCAACGCCATCCCCTCGGGCTTCGTGCCGGTGGAGGACCAGGGCTACGCCATCGGCTTCGTGCAGGCGCCAGATGGCGTCTCCGTTCAAACCACCAGCGCCATCAACCGCCAGGTGGCCCAGGTACTGCGGGAAGAGAGCGAGAACGGCATAGGCAATAGCAAAGCCAACGGTTCAGCCAGCGTGGCCAGCGCCGCGATCTTCAGCGGCTTCAGCCTCGATGGCAACGCCCCCAACAAGGGGCTGTTCTTCGTGGGCCTCAAACACTGGGACGATCGCCCCAACCCCGGCCAGGCCGCCGGCGCCCTGGTGCAACGCCTAAACCAGCGCCTGGCGGCCATCGACGGGGCCCGCATCGTGGTGGTGGAGCCGCCGGCGATCCCCGGCTATGGCATGGCCGGCGGCTTTGAGTTTCAACTGCTGGACCGCAGCGGCGGCGCCCTAAACCTGCCCCAGTTCTTCGACGCCGCCAACCGGCTGCTGGACCAGGCCCGCGCCAACCCTGTGTTTTCAAGGGTATTCACCCAGTTCAGCCCCGAGGCGCCCCAGCTGGCGATCCGGGTGAACCGGGAGGCGATGGCCTCGCTCGGCGTTGATTTCGGCCAGGCAATGCAGGCCTTCAGCGTCAACTTTGGTGGCGCCTACATCAACGACACCTTCCAGGAGGGCAAGGTGCGCCGGGTGTATGTGCAGGCCGACAGCGGCTTCCGCGCCAGCGCCGAGCGGCTGCGCAGCCTGGAGGTGGCCAACGCCGAGGGCAAGCCGATCTCCCTGGCGGAATTTTTCAAGGTGGAGCCCAGCAGCGGCCCGAGCGTGATCCCCCGCTTCAACCTGTTCCGGTCGATCAAGCTGGAGGGTTCGGCCGCCGAGGGCCGCAGCTCCGGTGAAGCGATCAAGGCGATGCAAACCAGCTTCCGCGAGCTGGGGGTTAACGGCCTCGGCTTCGATTGGACCGGCCTCTCCCGGGAGGAGGTAAAGGCCGGAGCCCTGGCGGCGGTGATCTTCGCCTTCGGCATCCTGGTGGTGTATCTGGTGCTGGCGGCCCAGTACGAGAGCACCAGCGATCCGTTGATCATCCTGATGACGGTGCCCACCGCCATGCTCGGCGCCCTGGCGTTCCTGGCGGCCCGCGGCGAAGTGCTCAACATCTACGCCCAGGTGGGTTTGGTGATGCTGATCGGCCTGGCGGCCAAGAACGGCATCCTGATCGTGGACCTGGCAAACCAGCGCCTGGCCGCCGGCGCCACCGCCCTGGAGGCGGCCAAGCAGGCGGCCGAATCACGGCTACGACCAATCGTCATGACCGCCATCTCCTCGCTGTTTGGCTTCCTGCCCCTGGTGCTCGCCAGCGGGGCCGGGGCCCGCAGCCAGGCCTCCCTGGGCACGGTGGTGTTCGGCGGTCTACTGGTGGCCACCGTGCTCTCGCTGCTGGTGGTGCCGGTGTTCTACGTGGTGATGAAGCAGTGGCTGGCGCCTGTGCCGCCCCCGGAGACCAGCCCATGACGCATCTGCGGGGGCCGGCCGTGATCCGCACCGGGCTACTGGGGGCCGGGCTGGGCCTAACCGTGGCGCTGCTGCTGCGGCCGGTGATCCGGCAGAGCACGGTGGAAGTGAGCAGTGCCGGCCAGTTCTGGCTGCTGGTGCTCTTGGTGGGGGGCTGCGCCAGCGCCGGGCTGGCCCTGGAGGCGGTGCGCCAGCTGCAGCAGGCCAACCCCGATCCGGCCTACCGCCACCAGCGGGGCTCGGGCAAGCGCCATGGCTGACAACAGACCAACGCCCACACCCAGCTGCGAAGGGAAGGGGTCTCAGCTGTATTTCGAAGCCGGGGGCCAGTGAGAGTGGAGTGCATCGCTCACCTGATCGCGCGGGCAGGTAGCCGGGCAACAGCTCGGTGTAGCTGGTCTTCCCTAGGGCCATAGCCAGGAGACGCCGATCAGGCTGACGTGGCGTCATCTAGCTCGCCACTGGCGTAACGGTGCAGCACGCTGCTGATCAAAGTCTGGTAAGGCATGCCAAGCCTGAGGGCCCTGACCCGCAGAGCCTCTAGGTCAGACCTGGAGAGTCGAATGTTAATCCTCTGATCCTTCAGGCCCGTGGAGTGGGCGGCCTGCTTGAGCTGCAGGGCAAGGGCAGGGGTTGTAATCGAACGCAGCTCACCAGCTTCATAGGCAGCGAGCAGCTCTCGCTCCTCAGGATCAAGCTGATGGCTGCTTTTTGAATGCTGGCTGTTAACTGAAATGCTGCAGCTGCAGGAGCGCGGCATCGTCAGCGAGGAGGCGTTGCGGCAATGGCTGGGGGATCTGGCCGGCATCGCCCCGGCCACTGGATAACTAATGTTGTTGAGTTAGTTGCTGGATCATCAGCAGGAGTTCAAGTCGTAATTGCGGCATGGCCTGCCGGCTGATCCACAGAACCTGGGCTGGATCAACACTAAAATATTGATGGGCAAGCACATCACGAAAACCCATTATGCCTTTCCAGTCCTGGCTTGGATGGCGTGCAAGTAATTCACCATGGGTGTGCTTATCAAGTTGTTTCACAGCCTCACCTAAAGCCAGATATTGCATGCAAACAGCATCCAAGAGGAGCTTCCCTTGTTCAGTTACTAGCAAGTCATCGGCTGAGTTGACTGCTGCCATTCGGGCTATCACTGATTCGACAAGGCTCAGAATCTGCTCTAACAGATCCTGGCTGAATTGTTTCACGTCAGACAAATACACCCTCCTGATCAATCCTGCGGCGTAGGGCTGGGTTCATGCGATCCCAGAGGCTGATCACATCAACAGGTACCTGTAGGGCCTGTTCCACCTCCTGCTTGAAATGCACTAGGCAGAAAGGATTGGGCGGATCCAGGCTGACGCAAAGATCAACGTCACTATCTGGTCCAGCCTCGCCCCTAGCGAGGGAACCAAACAGACCCAAACGGGTTATGCCATATCGCTGCCGCCATAGACCCTTGCGTTCCTGCAGCAGGTTCAGCACATCCTGGCGATTGGGGGTAGCCATCGAAAGCGCAGCCCGGGCAGAGCATCAGGCTAAGCCGACGAGCCCGTGGTGGGCGGCAATAGCCCCAAGTATTCCGCTAGCTGCGCTTCATGGTTTCCAGTCCAGCCGGGTCTTGGCAAGCAACTGATCAAGAAGCAATCCGCCAATGCTTGGCCTTACCAGCGACGGTGCCATGCCTCGATGCGATCAGCCGCACCATGGCAGATCTGGAACGGCAACATCCAGCTGGGGTGCTCAGCGCTAGGGCCCTGCTCGATGCGGTGGCCCTGATCGATCAGCAACAATCACGCTCCGGCCCAATCACCGGCTCTGTTGCAGCTAGCGGTGATGCGCCGCTGCAGAAGGCGGATGTGATCGCCTACGACACATCCCTGCTGCGGGAAGAAACCGAAACCGTTTACGCCACCCCCCGCTCGCCAGCGGCAGGTCTGCTCAGCCAGCGCCGGCGTTACGCCGACCAGCTCCTGCTGCTGCTGCCGGCCCTAGCCAGCTGGGTGAGGCAGGACCTTGGTCAACCTTTTGTTAGCAGCTCATCGTGTGATGCCTGCACTGCCAAGGCGCGATGCCTGATGGCTACCCGCACCGACCAGAAGCGGCCGATGCGTTTTAGATGCAGTGAAGGGTGGCGAGGGTCAGCTTTGAGTTGCTCATAGCCCCTATCAGCCAAGCCACCAGTGCCGCCGAGTTGCGCAAGGCCCTCACCGCCCAGGGCTACTCCGTGCTGGGTGCCGATGAGCTGAACTTCCCCTCTGGCCCGGAGGCGCGCGGCTGGCTGGAGATTGGCGATCTCGATCAGCGCGGCCTTCAACTGCAGAACGACCTGCCGCGGGTAATTCAGCCGGAGATCGAACGGCCACCGTAGTTGGAGGCAGCTAAAGTGGTCACAAATGGAGGATCAGGCGTGTCCGAAGTAGTCGCAAGCCAGGTGTCGGTGCGGGATCTCAAGACCCACCTCTCCGAATGGCTCGGCCGGGTTCAAGCTGGCGAGGTGGTGGAGGTCACCTCTCACCGCAAGCCCATCGCCCGGCTCACCGCCATCAAGCAGCACGATTGCACTGCGGCCAACCCGCTGCAGAAAGCCATTGATGCAGGCATCGTCAGTTGGAACGGCCAAAAGCCGGTGTTCCCTCCACCAGTGAAGCTGCGTGGTCAGGGAAAACTCGTCAGTGAAATCGTGATGGAAGATCGGGGTTGATTTGGTGATCCTGTTCTGCGACACCAGTGCCTTGATCAAGTTGCTGATCAGTGAGCCCGACTCCGATCAGATGGAGGAGAGCAGCTCGCAAGCAGAAGCCATTGCGGTCTGCCGGATCACCTGGGCAGAGGCCATGGCGGCTATGGCCCGTCGTCAGAGAGAAGATCCGATCAGTGGGGATGACATCGAACAGGCCCGTCAGCGCCTGATCCTTAGCTGGGATCAGTTCACGATCGTCGAGGTCAGCCAGCGGCTGGTTGAAACAGCTGGGCGCTTTGCCGATGTTTTCGCTTTGCGTGGCTACGACAGCCTGCAACTGGCAGCAGCCCATGAACTCGACCAGAGCACGGATCAACCACTGACCTTTGCCTGCTTCGATCGCAGACTCAAACAGGCAGCATCGCTGCTGCAACTGAAGGTCCTGGCATGACCAGTGCACCAGCTGTAACCAGTGAGATGGACCATCTCGACCAGCTCGGGGCTAAGGCCTTTGATGGCTTCCTGGTCCGCAAAGATCTGGTGCGCAAATACTCCCGCCAGTACCCGGTACCCACCTACGTGGTGGAGTTTCTGTTGGGCCGTTACTGCGCCAGCACCGATCTAGCAGAGATAAAAGAAGGCCTGCAGATCGTCGAGAAGCAACGCCAGGGCCGCACGGTACGCACCGGAGAAGAGGAGTTATTCAAGGCGCGCTCCCGTGATCAAGGCAGCGTCAAGATCATCGATTTCGTGCGAGCACGACTCGATACCCGCAGCGACTCCTAGGTAGCAGAGGTGCCCAGCCTCGCCATTAAAGCTTCCTGTTCCAACAGCGTGGTGGCGCCTTTGCCAATGCTGCCCAAGAACTGAACTACGACAAAAATGGTGGCCCGGTAAATATCCAGGGCATGAGCACCGCTGAGCTCTACCTGGCCGCCTCCCGTAAAACCACCCCCCAGGGCCGAACCCCTTAGGGGCAAACCCCATAGGGGCAAACCCCATAGGCGCTCGGGCCTAAATGGCCCAGCGCAGCGGCAGCTCCTGCTTGGCTGCTGCTGGTTCGCTTGCCCCCGAAAACCTACGGGCACAGCATTGGAAATATTGCAAAATCTGGTAATTCAAATACCCTGCGCCAGCAGCTCGGCCTGGCCCGGGGCAGCCGGGTGATCTTTCAACTGACGGGCGATCACATCGAGGTACGCCTCTGGAAGCTGGAGCAACCAATCCCAGCCAGTGCCTTTGGCATGCTCCACAGCCAACGGCCACCCGTTCCGGTCGACTTCAATCCGGCCAGCTTGCTGCGCCCCTACCGGATGAGTTGATGGCTGAGCTGATGACCTGAGCGCCTCGCTTGGGCGATGCTGAGCTGATGAAGGTAACTGCCTACTTCCGGAATGTGGTGCGTGAGAAGCACCCAGGCATCGAGGAGGCCTGGATCCTGCGGGTGATGGCTGCGCCACTGGAGGAGCACAGGCAGGCTGATGGCCGTTATGCCCTGTGGGGATTGGTACCAGAAGCGCAGAACCGAGCGCTCAAGGTCATTACCCTTGAGGATAGAGAGACAGTACATAACGCAGAAGCCTCCCCCCGCTAAAGCGCCCGCTCCATGAAAATCCGCCATTTCCCAGACACCGACACCCTCTACATCGCCCTGGCTGATCGGGTTAGCAGCAGTTCAGAAGCGATCAGCGACAATCTGATCATCGACTTCGATGAGCAGGGCAAGCCGGTGGGGGTGACGCTGGAGCACTACTCCCAGATCAGTGACAGCAGCACGATTGAAACGCTGCTGCCGATCTCACCGGTGCTGCAGCCGGCTTGAGCTAGCCCAGCGCAGCGGCAGCTCCTGCTCGGCTTCAATGAGATCACTGTGATCGACCAGATCCCAACAGGAGCCCGCCGGCGGGCCCTCTGCTTGCCAGGCCTGATGAACTGCATCGAGCAAGTGCTCAGGGGCGATCGGCTGGCCCAGCAGCTGCCGTTGTTGATCGGTAGTGAAATCAGCCATGACCCATAAGGAGAAGAACGCCCTCTCCCCCGCCGTTGTTGCCCAGCTGTCAAGGCGACGCGTCAGCGGCCTCGCCTTGGCCTTGACTGCTGGGTGGCCGTAGCCCAGGGCCTGGCCTGGCAGCTACGGGAACGGCGGATAATTGGGGCTGATTCTCTGGAGGGGTTAGGGCCGAGAGGAATCAGCAGTGGCAGAAATCACATCGATAAATTGAGGTATATCGAAAAGCCATCAAGAACTCAAAAATCTTGAACAGCATGGACGAATGACAATTGTTTTAATCAACTAAGTCAAAACTGTTCAGCAGCAACAAGGCAAAGCCAAGCCATGGAGAGTTACTTAAAGTTGCGCAGTTGAGCACAGCCTCCGAGGCTCCAACCATCAAGAGTAGTCTTTACAGGCTAGTCAAGAAAAGAATGGCTATCCGCTCAGTCACTGAATTCCCGCAAAAGCCTGAGCCTCACAGGCTTAGGACGACCTACGAGGACATGCGACTAGCCCTCAAGGGTGCCAATATCTCGCGTGGGCAGCTGGCAGCCCTGGCAGAGAGGAGGGGGCTGATAATTAAAGAACTCCAAGCAGAGCTTGAGGATCTTGAGAGCACTCTCGCAAACGAAGGACAAAGCAAGGCCAAACTACATGCCATTAACTCCAACCTGCTAGGAGTGATACGTGAAATGGAAGATGCAGGTGACGAGATAGTTAAAGTAATCCAACAAGCCGAAGAAGCTGGTGGTGGATTCTGGATGATTCATCATCTCAAGACACTACTAGGACTTGCAACTAGATGGATTAATGCCAAAAATAAGGCCACTGACATAGATGCCATAAACTCCTCAACAGCGGAAATAGTGGGGCTTGAAAAGTGATGAACAAACGATCAGTTGCAGACCTATTCGAACAGGTATCATCAGAGCTGGCAAGAACAGATGCAGCGGTTTACCGGCGGATTGGAGAACATATTGCCACCACAAAGCAGTCTTTAGCAGAATTGGCAAGGCAGGAGACTGGAGCGTTAGCTCTTCTCTATGGTGGAGACTTCAGCTCAATGAGCCAAGCGGCACTCAGAAAGCTTTGCTCATCCAATGGCATCAAGGGAGTATCTAAGCTTAAAAGCCCTGAATTAATTGCCAAACTAAAGACACATGGAATTCAGCCACCAGCTACGCCAATCGAAAAGCTGAAGAAGGACCAGCTTGTAGCCATAGTGAAAGAGCTTTTGGCACGCAGCTAAACTTAAACAAATGCGATGGCCCCCTCTCTATAATGGTATCTGCTGAGAACATTGATTAAGCAACGATGCGGCCAATCAAAGCCAAGAAAATTGATATAATTGCAGAAACTGCATAATTTGGCACTGCCCCAAGAGCATTGCTAAGAAAATAGCCACCCTGCTCCTCTTGGCCTAATATGGGGAAGCCTGCGGGACCTTCAAGGCTGATGAGTTGTGCAATCAGCTTAACTTCAGTGCTAGGTCTGAAATTATTATCCCTGGCGGAACTAAAGAACATAGCAATAAAATCAGGAGGTCAGATGTCATTTGTCAGCTGAATTCAGTGATTTGCAAGGAACTCTTTTGTAATCCTAAATACATAATTCATTTTGTAACAAAATTGACCCTAAAAAAAACCATCCTCATCCCGTGCCTAAATTTAGTTGCATGGTTAAATTTCTCAGAAAGTCCCCCTAGGCATGTGAGACGCTCCAACTTCGCCAATCTTCCCTGTATTGGTGCTGTAATCCTGCTTTCCATAGGCCTTCAAAGCTGTTCTAGCGCAAAGCTGCCTTCTTGCGTACCACCGCCACCAGCGAAAGAAAAGAAGAAAGCCATTAAAAAGGTTACTGCGATTGACACCAGTCAGATCCTTTTGGGAATTGATGGCAGTGGTTCTATGCAAGGGCACGTGCGCTCTGCAAATCCTTCCGATTGGCGCAATCTTCTTCAATCTATAAATCTTTCTGTTAAAACTCTTGGGCTATCAGCAAAATCTTATCGCATAGGAGGAGGTGCAGCCCAATTACTTGGTAATGAATCAGTAACCAAAGCAACCAATCCATGCTTCTTTGAGGGGTGCGGCTCCTTTGCTCCAGTTGCATCGAGCCTTCAAACACTATGGCAAATCAAGTCAGTGGGAAAAGGAACACCATTGCGACTCTTGGTAAGTGACTTGGAAGTGAATCAAAATGATATTTCAAGCCTAGTTAGCGGAATCCAAAAAGACTTAGCCAAGGGAGCCTCAGTCGGAATCCTGGCATTGAAATTACCTTTCAGCGGTCAGGTTTTTAATGCTGATGGCATACCATTCTTCACGGGTAAACTTGATAAGCCCGTATATCTATTGGCGACAGGCAAAGCCGAGCAAGTACAGGGGCTACTTGAGGACATTCGCAAAAACATGGCACTTAAAGGTGTGGGCAACCTTGAATTTTCGATATTTAATCCTGCAGTAATCGAAAAAACCCTAACAGCCAAGTCTGTGATGGTGATACCCTCAAATAAAGGTGCTTCAGGATTACCATTGCGAATCAGCGGTCGCAGCTACAGTCCATCCAACAATTCCGACTATCGTTTCGTAAGGATTAATGCTGGGGCCACGGGTATCTCGCTTGCCAGTATCAAGCCCTGGAGCGGTGGAACAACTCGTCCAGATCTAGGACTTGCGCGAATTGAAGGCATCCCCTTGGAGCCAGGTGGTAACAAAAACGTTGCTGGAATTCTTGTCAAGAAAATGAGCATTGCTGGCACTAATCTCCGGCTTGATCTAGACGTGTCACCCTCCACTCCCTCAGGGGCCCTACGGGCAACCATTCCGCGAGGCATGCTACCGGAGCAATGGTGGATTGACTGGAATCGAGATGACCCTAAGGCAAGCAATGCTAAGGATAAAACCGAGGGGCTCCTGTTACTGATGACCACCCTCGGTCAACAGGTCTTCAAGGAGTCATCCACAAGTCCAGCCGCCTCGCTATGCGTGGCTTTCCAGCACACCTGAACCAGCCTCTAAATGCGACCCACTCAGTACACTTGGCTCGGAATCACCTTTGCGGGGGGCATTGTATGGATTTTCCTTGCCCAAAACTGGATCTTCCTTAACATTTTTCCTGGTCTTCTGTCCATTGGAAATGGACTTGATCTTGAGGAGTACCTGCAGACCGGCAGCAGTCCATCATTCACCTTTCTCTGGTTCAGCTGCGTAACTGCATTAATTACATGGGTAATCATTACCATCAACGGGCAGCCGCGTAATGCCGCTGAGGTGCGACGCATGCGGACTGGGTGGTGGATTGCCTCCTCCATCCTGATAGGTTTGGGATTGCTTTATCAGATCTTTTTTACAGTATTTATCTGGCAAATTCGTGGAAACACTCCGATCGAGGGCAGCGGCCTTAACTACTATCCCATTCCCGCTGTCGGATGGCTTTTACTAATCGTCTTTGTGATTTTGGATGTTCTGCTGCTTTTCTGGCTGCCCACCCTGTTGGCATCGCCCCGAAGCTACCGCTTTGTCGTACCAGGTGCCGTAAAACTTTTCGGAGGTCGTTGAGATGAGCATTTTCGCAATTGGAGTTGGTGGTAGTGGTGCAAAGTGCCTGGAGGCACTAACCCACCTACATGCCTGTGGACTCCTGAAGAATAATAGCGGCAACTCGGTTCGCCTAGGAACATTTCTTGTTGAGCCTGATCAGCAAAGTACTCTTCTGGCCCGAGCCGAAACCGCGATTAACAGGTACCAGAAAATGCATAATCTTCTGGACAACAAGACTGAACAGTTCGCCCGCGGCGAACTTCGTCACTACGGAAACTGGAGTCCCCTAAGTAATTCTGCCGGATCAATCAGTCTCGATCAAGTGTTCCCAAAGGCTGTGCTCCGCACCCAGGCAAATGGCCTAGCGGCTCTATTTGACTGCCTCTTTCCCCCGGAAGAACAAAGCGCGGAACTAGAAGTCGGCTTTCGGGGAAGGCCACCCATTGGTTCGGCTGTGATGAGCCGAATAAATCTTGCCACTGAAGCTCAGACAGGCCAATGGCAACATATGCTCAGTGATATCCAGTCAGCAGCAGGTAGTGGAGAATCACCAGTAATACATTTATTTGGCAGTGTATTTGGAGGAACAGGTGCTTCGGGTGTCCCCACGCTTGGGCAGATGCTTAAAAGCTGGCTCCGCGATCAGGGGCTTAACAGTGTTCGTGTGCATGCATCATTACTGCTTCCCTATTTTGATTTTGAAGGACAGGCCCCGGAAGACACCGGCGTCCATGCGGAAGCGCGTAACTTCCAGCTCAATACCGACGCTGCTTTGCAGTACCTGCGCAGCAGTGGCAAGACATGCTTCGATCATGTTTATCTAATAGGTAGTGATATTAAGGCTCGCTATGGATTTAGCATTGGAGGACGGACTCAAGATAATGCTGCCCATTTAGTTGAACTGTTGGCTGCCCTGGGGATGCGCCATGGCCTAGATCCATCAACTGATGGTGCCTATGCATATGTGCTCAGCCGTGCAACCCAGAACCAGATCACTTGGAATGATATTCCAGATGGCGAGATTGTAGGCGAGGCGCTAGCTCGTGGTGCTCGATTCGCCGTGGCCTGGCTTAGCAACATCAGCCTTGAACTTGATGCAGCCCAGCAGATTTCAATGCAGTCACTGCTAACCGGTGCCCCTTGGGCACGACAGTTCTTCCAACCCACTGGTAAGGCCAGCGGCACTCAGGGTGGCCGCCCAAGCATTCGAAACGCCGATGAACTAGCCATCAAAACTGCGATTGATTCATACGCTGAAACCCTTCTGCAATGGCTTAAGCAGCTCACTAGCAACACCGGTACAGGTTTTGCCCAGGAGCTATTTAGCCCGAATCTGCTACAACGCAACAGCAATTACGAAAACTCCCTTGCAAAGGTTGTGTGTGGCTCAGCACGACCTACTCAAGAAGAGCGCCTCGATACGGTAGATGCAATCAAAATCAGAATAGACGAGCTCAATCCCGAGCAGATACCCCACAACGGTGTAGCAGGCCTGGCCGACACCATTTGGTCTTTAGCACTCTGAGATCAGCAGCCTTATCCACTCACCCATTCAAACCAGCCATGGCTATTGACGGCAACAATCAAAATATCCTTCAGTTCCCCTGGTTTCCCAAGACCGAACCCCCCTTGGCGGGCGGGTCTCAATCAGGGGAATGGATGGGTCGTGACCAGCAAAGTCTCGGGACGATAGCGAACAGCCTCGTCTACGAGGTGGCAAGCAGCAGGGTGAACTCCTTGCCATCTCCCTGGTCGCGCGCCCTGCAATTCGAGCAGGCGGTGATCAATCCCCGCTATCCCACACGTAAGGCGCTGCTGGAAGAGCTGTTCGGCTGTTTTGCCACAGTTGGTTTATGGGAGATGTATGGAGTAAAGCTCGAGGCCGAACGAGTGGCCTTACTAGATCACACCGCCAAGCAAGACGAAGCCGTTGGTCCATTTGCAAGAAGTCTTTTTAGTTCCAAGCCCAGTGGAGAGAAGGCGCTATTTAGCTTACCCGATGGAAGTAATCCTTGGGAGAGCGTGCATGTTCTGAGGGTTAACGGTTTGGTGATCGGCTTTACCTCACCTACAACAGTGCTGTGCCCAGCCGTTCATCTTCCCACACCAATTGGGGTCATGAGATGGACATCAGAAGGTAGCTTTGGGGTGCCGACAAGCTTTCTAGGCATCCAGCAGCGTCAGTCGTTGGCAGATTGGCTGAGCCATATAAGCCAGGGCCTGTTAAAAGCACCTGACCTCAACAGTCAGTCAATGGCGGGCAATATGGCCAATGTCATTAACGATTTTATTAAATCCCTTACAGGCGGCCAGGTCGGAAATCCCATTCTTTCAGAAAATCGAATAGCTAGCTTGCCCCCACTGCCCACTGCGATATCGCTTTTGGCAAGAGGTGCAAAAGGGGGATCAAGCGCCTCCAGCCAAGCGACTTTGGAACTTGGTGATCGGAAGCAACGTCCCCTTCCTCAAACGCCAATACGCCCAGTGATTCTGCTGGATCATGAAATGCCCAATCGCCTTGGGCTTACAGCCAACGAAATCACCCTTTATAAGACGGCCACTCTGGAATCAGTCGGCAATGACACAAAACACCTGGAGCGTCTCTATGGGAGTGAAATAGAAGTCCTTTCGCCTGATGATATTTTCTTGCAAGATTTGTTTTTGTTGCCTGGAGAATCAGCACTAGTTAATTCATGGCTAAAAGGACGTATTGAAGGGCAGCCAATGGTGAATGGCAGCCCCGTGACCCCTTTGCTACCTCTTAAGGAGCGGATGCGTGAAATATTCAGCAGTGAGGAGCTCTCCCGCAGCTGCTCCATGCGACTAGTGCAGACAAGCGCTGGAATGGAGATTCAAATGACCATCATGTTGCCATTGCAAGGGCAACGAGAGGCGTATCCAATCAGCCGCTGCTTCCCAATTAAAGAACAAAATTTAATTGATCAAGACCTACCAGTAATTATGCTATGGCCAAACATTACTGATGTTAGCTGGAAACTCTTCTACATATTTTGCCAGGATAGCAGTACAGGCCTTACGGTAGATGGCTTCGAGGATTACACACTTAATCAAGGCAGAGAAGGAAATGAAAATGTGAAGTACTTCACTTGTCAACGTTTCCCGGATCTGATCAAACTGATCGACCGTGGCCAAGTATGTGGATTCATCCCAGTCAACCCACCGCCCCCGACGACACATACAGCCGCCACTTGGCGTGTTGGCATTGATTTTGGAACATCATTCACCAACTTCTACATTGATGATGGATCTGGACCGGCACGTAAGCCCCTGGAAACCCGTGCAATTGCTTTGACATTGGCACAGAAAGAGAATCAGTTAAATCTTCTCTATAAATACTTTATACCTGATGAATTATTACCCAAAAATTCCAATCCTCCAACATCCACAGCTCTAAATACTTATGGTTGGCAGGAAATCAAGGGCCAAGTTCCTGAGCTTTTCCATCAAGCACGGGTGCAGTGGCCAAGTACCAATGCCATGGCGCTGCGCGGTGCAGGAATCCGTACGGGGTTTAAGTGGCGTCAGCTGCAATATCAGAAGCCATTTCTCAAAGAACTGGCATTGTTAATCAGTAGCAATGCAGCAGCCTCTGGGGCAATCGAGATAGATTGGTCGGTATCTTATCCAAGTGCTTTTTCACCAAATGAAGCCCGCAATTATCGACGACTATGGGGAGGTCTTTGCGAAGAACTCTCATCACTGAGTGGTCTTGAGCAAAAGTTCATGGAGGACGGTGGTGAAGGAGGACTGCAAACCGAGGCTGTGGCCTTCGCAAGCTACTTCGGGAATTACTTAGCTCATCAGATGGTACATACAGCGTGTCTAGATGTGGGAGGGGGAACAACTGATATCAGCATCTGGCAAGAGAATTCATTGCTTCATCAGGTATCTATTCCTTTTGCAGGGCACAATATATGCACAGATGTTCTGCAGAGAAAGCCATCCTTTATCCGTTTCCTTTTTGCACCAGGGTCTACCGGTGATATTGCTGATAACGACGCCAAGCTTAGGCAGGATCCCAACTTCAACAGCTGGGTAGACAACTGTCTCCGTTATGAATCTGAGAAGTTACTAGAGGAGCGGCTGCCTATTCACCGGGCCAATGATGAAAAGCAGTTAGGTGAGTTTGTTAGTATTATGGCGGTGAGCTTCGGCGGCCTGTATCATTATCTCGGCTTGATTCTTAAAGCACTTGCCAAAGAAGGACGGCTTAACAGGCATTCTCCTGCTCCAGTTTTTCTAGGAGGTAACGGGGCGCGTTTCCTCAACTGGCTAGATGAAAGTGGTTCCTTCTCCCGAGGCTGCGATGCCGATAAGCTGATGGAATCCCTTCAGCGGGAGAGTTCCGGGTTTGGAAGCAATCCTTCGGGTGATGCCTATACGACACTGTCTAATGCATTTAAGGATGAAACATCCTGTGGACTAATCAGCCAGGGAATCAACCTCAGAGGGAACTTTGACCCCCGTGATGAGCTGATGTTTTCTGGTGATGAATTGGTGATCAACGGCAAAGCCTTTGGCGCCCTTGATCGAGTTAATATCTCGAGTGAAATAAACACAATTGAGACCTACGCTCTTGGTAATATGAGTGAGCTACGCCAATTTGTTAGCAATTATGATGATATCCTAATTACTGCTCGAATCAATACACTGACACCTATCAGAAGGCTTATTTCTACCAATAGCTTGTGGGATGAAGTTGAAACACAGGTCAGAGCAATATGCCTAGAGCAGGTCAACAAAGAGATAAGTGATCTTGAGCCAGAGCCTGGCTTTGTGATCGGGCTTCGTGCTCTGGTCAATACTTTAGCCCGTAGATGGGCTGAGCGCTACTAAATTAAATTTCTTATTAACCATGCCAACCCAAATGAAGCTGCTATCAACCCGCTACCGAAACTGGCAAGCTCAGATTATATTTAACGTGGCACTAGTTCTAGCTATTTGCCTCCCTGTTTTTGTGATTGGCTTGAATAAGGTAAATGCTGAAGTTCAGGCCAAACAACTCGAGCTCACGTCAACCAATACCTTGAATGATAACGCTTGGAAGGCATTAGCAGTACTTGGATTTCTCTGTGGCATTGCATCTCTTGGGATGAGTAGGTTGATAATTCTACCTGACAATAAAAGCAGGCGAATTCTTCTCCGTGAACTCGAAGTTCGCATGTCAAAGCAGGAAGAGAATTTACAGAATATTTCATCAAAGCTAAATGTCGAAACAGGAATAACAGAGCAAATTTCGAGACATCAGAAAAGTATAAGGGATCATGCCACAAGCCTAGAGGATCTTAAGAACGAGATTAGGAAATTACGATCAAGTGTATCTTCGCCCACTCTGACTGATTCCAATACCCCTGAAAATCCCGCCGATGCAAATCTGGGGATTCCGGGGTCTAGTTCAGTTGATTTTACATCTGTGATCGCTAATTTCCTTGCCGATATCCCCAGTCAGCCAGCCGAGGCTTCCTCATCCCTACCTAGATCCCCACAAGAAGAAATTACCACTGAATACCAGGAGGCTTTGCGGCGTAACGATAGAACTCAGCTGCGAAGATTGGCTACCGCTGAACTAAATATAACTCAAGATTCTGAAGATTTACTTTACCGTGGATCTGCAACTGCCACAAAGCTGCAAGTTGTCTCGGGAGGTGGTAGCTATCTGTTGATACCCCACTGTGGAAGGAATTGGCTATTTCCAACTGCCCAAACTTTGACGGGTTTTGCGACAAATCAACCCCTAAAGGGAATCTTTGATTATGAGCGAAAGCTAATTTCTATTGCAGAAATCAAACAACCAGCAGAGGTTAAAGAGATTGGAGGATTCTGGGAGGTAACTAATAGAGGAGTGGTTGTGGTTCCTGGCTAATTACTCAATTGGCCCATCGCCCTCTAATTTGGCCAGACGAGCTTCTAACTTTGCGATCTGTTCAGCTGGATTGACCCTGAGGGGATCAGGGGTAACGCTAAGTACACCTTTTTGTTTTAATAGCCAACGACGGCCATACACTGATGAATTAATCTGGGCAGGCTTGATCAACTGCAAAATTACTGGGAGTTGCTGATCACCTTCGAGGTCAAAGATCCTCTCAGGTGATTGAAGCTGAGTATTGCGTTCGAGAGTACCCGGGCGGGGGAACAATAACCAGCCCACCTCCATAACTTCAAGAGCCCAAATGGTTCCGTGCAAAACCAGCTCCAGCTCAACCTCTAGGATCTCACCGCTTAGGGTACGACCACTAACACCGCAGGGCCGACTAAAAGGTTCAAGCAGGATAGGTGTACTGGCATAGACGTCGATAATTGCCGAGAGCGACAGATTTAGCGCTGGGATTGCTCGCTCGGCTGTGTCCGATCGAACTGGCAACTGAGAGACAGCCACCGGTCTCGCAAGCGTGATGGGACTATCACTAAAATCAACGAGCTGGTGCTCTAATAACTCAATCCGCTCTAGAAGATCGGCGACGTCACTAGCAACTCCATCGAAACTACGACTAAGCTTTGCATCGGCTTCGATAAATCGATCACTCAGTTTCTTAACACTAGTTAGCAAAAACTTGACAGATTCCAAAAGCCTGTCGTCTTCTATCATTGAGCCCTGTCTTGTTATTTTGATTTCAAGGCAAATCTAGCTAGGCACGACCTTTGGGTCCACTCGCAAGATGGGTATTCAGCTCCAACCTTTGGCTGGCTCATTGGACTGACTGGGCCTAGTATAAGAGTCTTCAACCCCATCTAGAAATCAGCGGAGCCAGTTCCTGAATGGATATTCTGATCGAGCTTTTTAAGTTGGCAATATTTCTGATTATGGTTGGAGTGACATTTTCATCTGTCTATTTGTCATTGCGGCTCAGGAGGCTGATCAATCCATTGTCAATCATGCTTGCGCACTTGCATAATGATACTGGTGATTTTTGTGGTGAACGCCTTTTCCGGATTAGGGAAAGATATGAGAAATTGCTTAAACATGTGGACAATGTTGATGCTTCTGAATTTAGCGCAGGTGTGATTGAAACTGAAAGATTGTATCTATTTTCAATAGAAATGACAGCTGCTGCAGCCCAGAGCTGGTTGCGACAGGCACCAGGCATATTGATATCACTTGGACTTCTGGGTACTTTTGCCGGCCTAGCAGTCGGCTTGTCGGAGATTACTGGTGTTCTTGCAAACAGTCCGGCAAGTGAAGTCAATGGCGCTGTCAAGGCTATTGTGGCTCCAATGGGAGCCGCTTTTCAGCTAAGTTTTTTAGGTCTTTTCTTTAGCTTATTCGTATTAATATTCACGCAAATTAGTGGAACGCGTGATTGTCTTGATCGATGTGAGCTTTTGCTTGCTAGCTGGCTTGAAACAATTCTTGCTCCTCAGCTAGGCGATAAGATATTGACTCCGCTGCGAAAATCAATTCAGAATCTTAATGACTCAGTTCAGGATTTGCCAAAAACAATATCCTTGTCGATTGAGACTGCAATGAAAGTGGCTTTTTCCTCAAAGCTTGATGAGATTTTTAACGTAAATTCCAGGTTAATCGCAGAAGCAAGCCGATCAGTGGGTCAATTGAGTGCTGTGGCTAGTGCACTCAACGAAAGTGGGCAAGATTTCGTGGAAGCTGCTCAGGCTTTTCGTGACAGCGACTTTGCTAGTACGCTTGCCACCTCGGTACAGCAGCTGCAAGAATCTAGCGATGAGCTTGCCAATAGTACAGGCAGTCTGAGTTCCCGTTTGGTCGATGTACGCGATGGCTTGATGCATACACAGCTCGAATGGAAACTCCTCGCCAAGACAGCAGAACAGGAGCTTGAGTCATGTCGCATTGCCAGTCAGCAGATACAGGAAGAAATCAAGGTTCTACGGGAGGCCTCAAACTGCCTGGCACTAAGCACTCAATCAACAACGGATGCCGCCAAACAGTTGAAGGAAGTGCGATTAGAAGTTATGCGCGACCGCAAACTTGCACTGGAGCTGGCTGAGTCTGTCCAAATACGTTTAGCTGCTGACACCTCAGTCGCAGAGAGTTGCCAGGTGTTTGCATCTGCACTGGAAATCGCACTCAATAATTGGAATCGTAATGTGGAGCGGCTTGATGAACTGACCACAGCATTCGTTACCTCAGTGCAGCACGCGAAGCTCGAGGACGAACAGGTTTTAGCTGAACGAAGCAAAGCAGCCAGTGAGACAATGGATCAACTAAGCAGCCAATTGAAGCAGGATTTAGGTGATGCTATAAAAGGTCAACACGAGGCCATTATAAAGCTTAGTGAGCCGACACGATACGCCCAGTCCGTAAGCCAAAAATTGATTAATCAACTTAATGAATTGGAGTTACGCCTTGCAAATCTTACCGCACTTAAGATCCAAGACCCTGATGCTTCTGAACGAGGTCTTTAAGAATGGCTCGCACTAACCGCCGCACAAGCGACAGCGAACCAAATTACTGGATTGGCTATACCGACCTTCTCAGCAATACTCTACTTGTTTTATTACTGATAATCTCTCTGACCGCTCTGGAACGCGCTAGAAACGAGAAACCACCTCTAGTGCCTTTAACAGAGAAAGAATCATTCCGCTTTGGAACTGGCAGCTATATGCTTAGCGCTGACTTTGTCAAGGCTCTAAATGGACGCCTTCCTGAGATTAAGAATACGATTAGAAAATATGACATTGACGTTATTGAAGTTGTTGGACATACTGATGGTCAGCCCTCTCCAGGAATGAGCAACTTGGACTTACTTATGCCTGAGGCGGGTAGCAACAGAACCATGGGAAAATACCAAGCCGGATCAAATACTGACTTGGGACTGCTTCGCGCTTTGGCTGTGGCCAACTACCTGCGCACCAAGCTTGACCCCAATGGTAAGCATGGTTTGATTATTAGACCCTATTCTGCTGGTAGCCTCATTGCTAATGATGGGCGCTTTTCGCCAGCAGATACAAGGAGTCGTGCTGATCGCCGGCGCATCGAAGTTCGTTTCACCCGTCAGAGGCAAAGTTGATGGACTCCACTCCTTCCCCGCTTGACAGGTTACATCGCCTTGAAGGTGACGTTGAGAAACTATATGGATTACAGCGCAGACAAGCATCAGCATCCATAACTGAGGCTGATGCACTGCCTTCGCGACACCTGTGGCGGGTAGATGAAGTTCTGCTAACTCGCTTGCTTCGACGATCCCCAGAAGCACTAACTGCCTACTGCTCACCGGCACAAATTACACCGACGGCTCGACGGGGGCTTCTATTAACGGTTGCCGATACGGACTCAGTATTCCAAGTTTGTGAGATGAGTAGTGGCGATGCAGTTGTTTGGATTCAAACCGATCCACCTTCCTGGGTCTGGGAGAGTAAGACTTTTCAGGATATCTTCCAGAGACCGGTAGATATCTTGGATCCAACTCTGTTGGTTGTTCAGTCATTGCCTGTTTTTAAAGCTGTAGTAAGGGGCAAGCAGTGGACACTTTTTCGGGCTGGTGAGATGGTGCCTCGTAATCGGCTTTCACCTGAAAACAAAGATCAAGTAACACTTCTGCGACGCTTTGAAAAGCTAGAACGGCAAATCAATCAGGAGGTCCTTAAGCATAATCATGAAATTATTGAGCTGCGTTCCCAGTTGTTAGCGCAACAGGAGTTGATAGACCGGCTATTGCGACTTTCCACTCATAAACCATGAAGCATATGCTAAGACCAATATTACTTGTAGGTATCTCCGTCCGTGACATTACCTAAAACAAATCTTCTGATCATTGGCTTGCTAACTAGCCTCAGCTTAAGCCCAGCAGCGGCCCTAGCTGAAACCAGCCGCGCCACGGTGCTCTCTATTGGTGATGGCGACACCATCCGGGTACAGCAGGGAACAAAAAAGCTGACGGTGCGGCTGGCTTGCATTGATGCCCCCGAAATGGCCCAGGCGCCCTACGGCCAGCAGGCCCGCAACTACCTGCAGCAGCGCCTAGCCATGGGCCGGGAGGTGACGCTGAAAACCCAAACGATTGATAAGTACGGCCGCAGCGTGGCTGAGGTGATCAGTGACATCAACCTCAACCTGGCGTTGGTGGAGGACGGTCTGGCTTTTGCCTATCGCAAATACCTAGGCCAATGCAACGCCAAGGAGTATCTCGATGCTGAGTACCGCGCCTCCCGCCATCGCTACGGCGTTTGGCAGCAGGAAGGCGGCATCACTAGACCCTGGGATTTTCGGCGTGGCCGCCGGGGTGGGGCCTCGCCCAATGGCAGCACCAGTCCCCAAAGCAGCAGTCCCTCCGGCCACCATTACCGCTGCAAGGAGATCGGTTCCTATGCCCGTGCCCAGGAGCTATTACGGCAGGGACACAGCTATCTCGATGGCAACGGGGGTGGGGTGGCTTGGGAAAGCCTGCGCTGAGGAGCTCTGGTAAGGGCAGTGGCAATCGCAATCGCAATGCTTTTTTGACTGGAACTGCCTTGAGTTAAGGCTCCAACAGATCAAGCAGTCGCCCAGCTTCATCGACGAGGCGGTGGCGCTTGCCTGTGCTGCGGGCGCGGGCCTGAGCAGTGCGGTATGCATCGGCCTGGTTGTGCTTTTCCTGGAAGCGCTGCCAATGGCCAAATTGGTCTTGCCACTGGATCACGATTCGGATCATGGATGGGGAGCTGGGTAACTGCAGCCAGCATCTGCTCTGCAAGCACCTAGCCACGCATCCCTCCTGCGAATGACAAACCCCAGCCGTTCCTGCCGGCACGGCCTGTGGTGAATGACCTTCTGACCCTGCCTCTGGCGCAACGACATGCCGATGTCTTTGGCGATTTGGCGTAGCAACGGCGGTGCAATGTCGCGCCCTTTATGCGCCGGGACCGTCGTGCAGCGGCCTTTGGCATCACGGAACTGCTGGTGGGAGCCGCGCTGGCGAACCACCTCAAACCCCAGCTTCTTGAGGATGTCTGCTACCTCCGATGGCTTGAGAACAGGCGTTGACCCCATCGTTCAAGCCGGAACGGAGATTTGCTGCAGACCTACGAAATCGCTTTCCAAAGTCGGTTCACCATCCTCCAGGAGCATGGAAATCACCTCCTCAAGGTTGGCCTGCAACTCATCAAGGCTTTCACCCTGGCTGTGAGCCCCGGGGAAGCCGGGGACATAGCCCACCAGGAGCCCGGTCTCACGGCAGCGCTCAATCACCGCTGAAAACGTGTGCATGGTGGTGGACTCCGTCTAGCCATTCTGCTGCGGACATCCCAGGAATGAAAGGCCCCAGCCCCCCGAACCTGCCGGCACGGCCTGTGGTGAATGAACTGCTGACCTTGCCTTTGGCACAACGGCTGAAGCGATTCCCCACAGGTGGCGACACCGGCCTCTGCTTGGGTGCACCATGCAGTGCGATCCAAACCCAGTTCGTCGGGCTCATCGTCGTAGCGGCACTGCACCGCGAAGGTGCTGAAAGCCCGTAGCGGTAGAAGTTCGGTTATGTCCACACCGGCTTCCTGCAAACACTGTTGAGTCGCCCAGCCCCAGCTGGCCTCCTCCACATCGGGATCGACCAGCCGGCGCGCCATCTTTAGATCGCGGCGGGCAACCCTCAGTAGCCGCGCGACTTCAGGAGAAATCACTGAGTAGCACGCCCTGAATGATGGCCTCATGCACCAGGGATCCAGGCTCCCGCAAGCGACGTGCGGCTTCTCCGCTGGAGTGGAGCACCAGATCGACCGACAGGTCAGGTTGGGCCACTGCTCCCCAGAGTTCGGCAAGCAAGGCAAAGCGGTGTTGCCCTGCAAGCCAGGCATCTGGAGCCGTGATCAGCAGGTCGACATCTGAATCAGCACGAGCCTCTCCTCGAGCTCTTGAGCCGAACAGGCGCACCTCTGCGTCAGGGATCAGGGCGCGGATACCAGCAGTCATGCCGGCCAACCGCTGTGCCATTGGTAGCTGTTCAGAAGCGGCCATGAGCTCATTCTGACGGTCAAACGCCACTTGCGCTTTGCCTCAAACCCTGGCCCACTACCAAGTTGGCCATCACTTGCACTGTGGAGGTCATGCCCTTAATGCACCCGCTGAGACGCCACAAGAAGGATCTGCCTTGCATCCTCACTCCGTCATTCGCAGGAAAAGGGTTGAGATCAGCTGGCTGCCTCAGCAGTCCACAAAACGAACGGGAGGCAATCCAGAAAACCGGCAATTCCTGCCCGATCGGTTGGTTTAGCTCCAGCAGTTACTGCGTTAAGAGCCGTTGATGCCGGCAGAAGGCCTACCGGTTGCCCTACCGGCGGACCTACCGGCAGGGCCCCGGCAGAACTGCCGCCTTAAGCACCAATGGCCACAGGCTCTCGCTCCTCTGGGGCCCGTGCCACTGGCGCCTGCCCCCCTGGGGCTGAACCATCTGGGATTTCCGGATAGATCAAATCTGCCGCCTGCCTGGCATCTCTGAGCACTTGAAATAGCAGCTTGGGCGATTGCTTGAGTAGCTCAATCCAGTGGCCGAGGTAGGCGTGTTCGGCGAAGATTAGGTATGCGCCCGCCTACGTAGTTGACACCGGGCACTTTCGTTTTCTCGTTGTCGATCCAGGAATCGATAACATGAGCTGTATCTGGCTCCAGGCCCTCAGCCTTCATCGCTCGGCTCCAGCGCCCTTTCCAGCTCAGTGCCCTGCAGGATGCGCAGCTCGCCATCCATCTCCACGGCGATGCCGGTGCCGGTCTGGCGGGCCAGCTCCCGGGCCCGCTGTCCGGCACGGAGCAAGGCAACGGAGACGTGTTGCAGGTCGGGGTCCTGGCGCTCGGTGGTGAATCCTGCTGTCATGGTCGGCCTCCTTCGCTGAGCAGCCTCGGGGCTGGTCCACCATTATCGATCGTCTGCCACTCGTTGACCAACTGCCGGTACAAGCCCTCGTAGTTTCTGAGCCCAGCCTTGAAGCGCCTGGCGATGACATCCGGAGGGATCGCATGTCCACCCTGTCGTACGCGAAGTTGAACTCGGGCCGTCGCTTGCTCCACCGATCGCAGCTGGAGAAAGACCAGCTTCACTGAGTATCCCAGGCTTTGCCAGGAGCCGATCCGATGGACATAAGCCTTGCCCGAAAGCGTGGTTTCAAACGCAAAGCTGATCCCAGCTGCCCCGCAGCGATCGATCTCCTCCAGCATCAGCCGACCCGCCCGCCGGGCTGCAAGTTCCGGCGCAAATGGCGACAGACCGGCGGCGATCAGATCAGCATTGATGAAGGTGGTAATGCCAACCTCCAACGGCAGATATTCACGGGCAAACGTGGTTTTGCCGGCGCCATTGGGTCCGGCGATGATGATGATTCTTTTCTCAGCCACTCAACCCCCCGATCATCTCCAGGATCCGATCTGTCACCTGTTTCAGCTCGGCATCAATCTCTTCCAGGGGCCTTGGCGGTGTGAACACGTAGAAGTGTCTATTGAATGGAATCTCGTAGCCCTTCTTGGTCTTGCTGTGGTCTATCCATGCGTCGGGTACGTGGGGCAGTACCTCTCGCTCGAAGTAGGTCTCCACGTCTTCTGACAGCGGGACGCTCTCTGTGTCTCTCAGGCTGCTGTCGACCTGGGGCTTCCCTTTCGCTTTGCCCTTTTGCCCCAAAAGAACGTTCCCTGCCTCGTCTCTCACTGGCCTCTCAACCGTGATCGTGCGGTAGCTAAAGGCTTCATTGCGGAAAATCTTGCTGATTGGCTTGCCATCCTTTGGGTTATGGCTGACCAAGTGCTCCTCAGCAATGCTCAGCATCCCCCCAGTGCCTGCTGTGGGGTCGTACAGGCTGCGAACGATGCCTGGTTGGGTCAGGGCGTCGTCGTCTTCGATAAAGATGAGGTTCACCATCAACCGGATGACCTCGCGGGGTGTGAAGTGCTCACCAGCGGTCTCATTCGATAGTTCCGCGAACTTCCGAATCAGCTCCTCAAACACCAACCCCATCTGGGCGTTGCTGACCGTTTCGGGGTGCAGGTCAATCTGACCGAACTTCTCCGTGACCAGGTACAGCAGGTTGGCCTTGTCCAGCTTTTCCACCTGAAGGCTGAACTCAAAGCTCTCAAAGATGTCCCGAACTGCTGGGCTGAACCCTTGGATGTAGCTCCGTAGGTTCTCGGCGATGTTGTCGCCGTCACCCATCAGCCGCTTCATGTCCAGCGGCGTGGTGCTGCAGAAGTTATGGCCGGCCTTGCGGAGCAGGAAAGGCTCCGGGTCAAGTCCCTGTCCCTCCCGTAGGGCCTTCTCCTCCAGTACCGCCGCCTTGGTCGGCTCCAACACACAGTCCAGGCGCCTCAAGACGGTGAAAGGCAGGATGACCTTGCCGTAGTCGCTTTGCTTGTAGTCGCCCCGGAGTAGGTCGGCTACTGACCAAATAAAGGCAGAGAGGTTGGTTTCGGCCAAGCAGCGCCCATGCAGTGCCCCCATCTTGTATGCAGGCCTTTCAATCTGCTATGGCCTTTGGACTTTCCCCGGCTTTTAGGTGTTGGCTCCAAGGTGCAGGCAGAAGGCCTAGGAGCAGGCCCCCGGCAGAACTGCCGCCTTAAGCAGCGATAGCCACGGCTGGCCCCACTGGGGCTGGCTCTGGAAAAGGGGCTTCCTGCTCCTCTGGGGCTGAACCCTCCGGGATTTCCGGATAGACCAAATCCGCCGCCTGCCTGGCTTCTCTGAGCACTTGAAATAGCAGCTTGGGCGATTGCTTAAGTAGCTCAATCCAGTGGCCGAGGTAGGCGTGTTCGGCGACGATTAGGTACGCGCCTGCCTACGTAGTCGGAGCAATCGTCATCCTCGCTTCGGGTCTACGAGGGCAAGTGTGGCTGGCAGTTTGATCACCGCTATTCATCCTTTGAGAATGGTGACTACATGCCCCTTCCGGACAGCCTCAAGGATTCCGTATTTGAGATAGAAACGGAGTACCACCTCTTGGATGATCAGTTCAATGAGATCCTCAAAGGATACAAATCAACTTTTTGGGGGTCGCTGAACGCATTTCTAGGATTCAGAAGAGTTAGCAGGTCAACGGATGAGCGGACAATGGTCGCGTGCATCCTGCCGCCTCAGCCCTCGACCTATGGTTGGATATTAAGTCTTGGCATGTCTGCAGAATACATGGCAGCCCTTTGCGGGGTATACAATACTTTAACGTTTGACTATCTGCTGCGTAATAGTCTTAGCCAGCCAAGCATTCCTCAAGGAGTTGTCGAGCAAGTCGCCGTTCCTGATTCTTCCTCTGTAGATTTCTATTTTGTAGTACCAAGAGTACTTGAGCTTTCTTACACCAGTCTTTCGTTGAAGCCCTGGGCCCAAGACATCGGCTACGACGGCCCACCCTTCTTCTTCGATCCCGAACGCCGCGCCCTGCTAAGGGCAGAACTCGATGCCTTCTACGCCCACCTCTACGGTCTCACTCTCGACGAGCTGCGCTACATCCTCGATCCCGCCGATGTGATGGGCCCCGATTATCCCAGCGAAACCTTCCGCGTGCTCAAAAATAACGAGATCCGCCAGTTCGGTGAGTACCGCACACAGAGGTTGGTGCTGGAGGCGTGGGATCGGTTGTTTGGGGGTGGGTGATGGGTTGCAGCCCTCTCTAGAGTTGCCGCAGAGGCGAAGCATCGAATGAACAGCCAGCTGGATCGCATCACCATGAATCCTGCCGTTTGCCACGGCAAACCCACCATCCGCGGTCTGCGCTACCCCGTGGATGTGGTGCTTGATCTGCTCGCTGCCGGCATGAGCGTGGCGGAGATCCTTGCCGATTACCCCGATCTCGAAGCCGCTGACATCTCCGCCGTCTTGTCCTACGCCGCCCAGTTGTCACGGGTTCAGAGCGTTGAGCTGCTGTCTGCATGAAGATCCTGCTGGACGCCCAGTTGCCTCGCTCACTGGTTCGGATTCTCCAGGCCGAGGGTTGCGATGCCGTGCACACCATTGATCTTCCTGAAGGCAACCGCAGTACGGATTCATCGATCAGTGCAAGGGCTGATGATCAAGGTCGCGTGGTTTTCAGTAAGGATGCCGACTTTATTCAGAGCCTGCTGTTACAGGGATCTCCCAGGAAGCTGCTCGTCGTCGCAACAGGCAATATCAGCAACAAGGAGCTGTCTACGTTGTTGATCCGTTGGCTCCCATCACTGAAAGATCTGTTCCAAAGCCACGACCTGATCGAGTTGCATCGATCAGCATTGATCATCCGGCGTTGATCTTTCGGTATTGATCTTTCTGGCCGCCGTCGACAACGCCGCCGCCTTCATCCCGGCACTGGAGTGGCTGGCTAACGAGATCCTCGGCAACATCCTTACCCACGCCGCAGCAGAAACCCCCGGTGTGGTCTGCGCCCAGTACCGGCCCAAGCAGCAGCGCTTCGACATCGGCATCTGCGACATGGGCCGTTGTCTGCTCGGCTCCTACGAAATCGTGCTCCTCAACGGCGGCACCTATCAGATCTGGACCGAGGATGTGGTCTTTGCACTCAACAAGGGCAAGCGGCGGCCCGGTTTCCAGGGCATGCCGCCGCTACTCGGCACGGGGGTGATGACCATCGCCAAACCCAACAATCACTCCGAGTAGGCGCATCCATCATCAAGGCCGATGTCAGCCCGCCTCGACGCATTGGGTGATCCTGCGCCACGGCCTGCCGAATAGTGGCTCATCAAAACCAGCCCAAGCAAACCGCTCGGGTCAGCCTCTACAGCGGCTTGATCAGCGCAGCCTTTGACTGAGATGGCGGTGCATCGGCGTGCATTCGCTTCTACATTCAGCTGCAGCAGCCAGATGGTGACCTGCGGGGAAGGCCACCAGAAAAATGACGCCAGCTAGCGCTGATACGAAGCCAATGGTCTGATTTCTGGAGAGTCGCTCATGAAGGAAGATATAGGCCAGGATCGCCACAAAGAATGGCGAGCTGTACTCAAGGGCGGATGTGATGTCGATCGATCCCTGCTTGGCCGACCAATCAAGGGCAATCCAACCTATGCCGTATATAGCGCCGATTGGTAGCAGCTTTAGGATCGGAAGGCAACCTGATCTGAGTCGCTTGATCATTGGCAGGGCAATCAGTGTAGTTGTGATAAGCTTCGAGATCTGGATCAGCAGCAATAGACCCAGCATGCTGGCGCTGTCGGCAAGTTCAAACAGTACATCATTAATTCCGAAGATCAGTGTGGCTGGAATCGCTAGCAAGTAAGGATTCACTCCACCTGGCGATGTCCCGATGGGGCCTTGCCGCTTCATCACAACAAGCCATAGGCCGGCAGCGATCAGTAAGAAGCCGGCATACTGAATGGGGTTCGGTACCTTACCTGTGAGCACGTCAAAGCCAAGTGGCACAAGCGGTGCCAGGCTGCAGGTCACTGAAACGGTGCCCATCGGGCCAATGGACAGTGCCTTGTAGTAGATGACATTGCCCACCGCAAATAAAATACCGATCAAAATACCGTAGAGCAAGGACTTCGCCTCAAGGTGAATCCCAGGACCAAGAAAGCCAACCAGCAGGAAGAAGATCAGGGTGCCGATTGTGACAATCAATGAGACGGCGAGGGGATGGCTCTTCTTGCAGACCTGGCCAATGAGCACACCGGCGATGGCGTAAGCGATTGCCGTACCCAGAGCCCAAAGTGACGCCATGCAATTTTCGGTTTTGAATAATTCTAGCCAGGACCAGAAAAACTGGTAAAACTCCTCACTGAGAGTGAAGATTGGATGGCAGACTCCAACATTCAACCCACCTGCCCCCGCCAATACAACATGTCAGCAGGGTTCATGGTCCGATTGCCGCATGACTGCCGGCAGCCGCATCGAGATGCCGGGCTTCTCCCTCTGCATGGGCAACCAGGCCCAGGTGAAAGACAACACCAGCGTGTTCTCCACCAGTACCCGCAATTTCAACAACAGCCTCAGCAACGGCGCCAAGGTTCAGCTGGGCAGCACCGAACTGAAGGGTTTCTGCGCCCAGCTTAGGCGTATTCCCAGCCCCGCCAACTTCAACCAGATTGATGGCTTCGAGGACAATGGCCGCGTGGTGAGCAACGAAGACGAGACGAAGGTGCTGGCGAATGCACGATAAAATCTCCACACAATCCAGCCCACAGCACCTGAGAGGGGCTGATCAGAGCAAGAATGCCCGGGGCCCTTGCTCTCGGTCTTGCACGGTCGCTACACGTACTTTTGAGACTAATTATGACAATCTATTCAGGATCTCCCCTGCGACCAGCAAATCAAAGATGGCCAAGCCGTAGTTAAAGGACATGATTTTCTGTTTCGGGGATTCTCTGCCTGGATGATTCCCCACGATGATTTGCCCCAATTCTACATGAGGGTTCAATCCGGGATATTTTCCGGTCAGACCGTTAGTCTGGTCCAGGATCTGAGCCCTGTCATCACAAGTCACGAGATCCACGTTATCCATGACTTCAGCAGGCCACCCCAACGCATGCACGTTGAGCACAGTTTGCCCTTCCGTGAGCCACTCATACATAAAGATCGGCTCCAAGAGATTCGACGTGCAAACGACCAAGACATCGCAGGATTTGGTGATTGCCTCAACAGAACTTTCGAACGATATCTGGATTTCCGGATACTCTTCGATCAACACCTTGCAACCAACTTGCGAACGGGAGTTCACTAAAACCCGACTGTCAGGATGGAGTTCACGGATAGCATCTAAGTGCGCCCTTCCGGAGGCCCCTGTGGCTCCTACGATCCCAAAGGTTGGGTTCTTCTGTTGAGACAAGATTTTCGTTGTGACCATACTGACCGCCGCTGTTCTCACCTTAGTGATCCAGGTTGCATCCAGTACAGACTGGGACAATCCGGTTTCCGGGTCCAACATCACGATGATCCCGGTTGTAGAGGGGATCCCCTTGCTCGGATTGTCCGGATAAACCGAGACCAGCTTTGTGCCTGCAAGACCTGATCTCGGCAAATATCCTGGCATTGCATGCATAAAAGCCCGCGGTTGCGTATGGATCGCCTGCTTGGGGGGATTTTCGTAATCTCCTTTGCCATGCTGCTGGAACCCAGACAGCACGAGATCGAAAATATCCTGCTGAAGGATGTTTAGACCACGGATTTGACCATCGGAAATCATTCGGATTTTCATAGCAGACTCCTACGTGATTCAGGACGTGAGGTGCGATTACTTTGGGGCATGCCCTCTGTCGAAACCTGTTGACATCGATTGTGCAACGGGGGTTGTTCTCAACACCTTATGGCATCAGAGCTTCAACACGTCGTCATCGATAGCCATCCATGATTCCATCAATCGTGCTCAACGGCTGGCGGCATCGGACGTCTTGATTTCCCAGGAAGCTACGGACTGGTTTCCCGCTGCGGCTCTCCCTTGATTGGCTCTGAGATATGACTTGGGAGAGGGAGTCTATGCCGGCCTTGTGGAGCTTTCTGGGCAATCAAGTCGGACGTTGTGATCGACTACCCGGAGGCTCTCTACAACCTGGGCCTGCTCACCAGTGAGAAGAGCGAGCTCGAGGAGGACCGGCTGTTGCTTTGCCGCGCAGTGGTGGCGAATGCTTGTGATGCCCATGCCCAGGCCAATGCCCACGTGGCCCTGCGCCAGGGCCTGGAAGCAGCGATTGAGCTGGAGCCGCAGATTGTCTTTGCCATGCGCAGCCTCGGCGGCCTACTGGTGATCGCCGGGTCCTTGACCGCTGGGGCAGAGCGCTACCGGCAGGCGCTGGCGGTGGCCCCTGTTGATCTGATCACTGCCCTGAAGCTGGCCCAGCGTTTACGGCCCCTTTGGGCTCTACGGCCCTAGCCCAACAACCAGTGCGACCGCTGCCACGGCTGGGTAGCTGCCCGATTGGGTACTACAGCTCCGGTAGCTATTGCGTGCCCTCCAGCGCTGGCAACAGCCGTGGTGCAATTGAAAAAACAGGCAACAGCTGTCCGATTGGTTTCTATAGCGCTGGTAACTACTGCCTCAGCAGTCCACAAAACGAACGGGAGGCAATCCAGAAAACCGGCAATTCCTGCCCGATCGGCTGGTTTAGCTCCAGCAGTTATTGCGTTAAGAGCCGTTGATGGGCCCGGGCCTCATGGCCGCTGGCGGCAGCCTGCTGCTCCCGTTGCTGCACCAGCCAAGCCCGCTGGAGATCCCACCTAGCCAGTTGAAACCCGACAGTTTTATTGCTCTGCCAGCAAAGCTGTGGTGGCAAGGATCCTCTCTGCAACTAGCCGTGCTGCTGCAGCCAGGCCGTGAGGTCTGGCGCACCGCTGAAATCAAGCAGGGCTTCTGCTAGCTGCTCAAGCCGCTCTAGGGGCAGGGCCCGAATCGTGGCCTCCTGGCCAGGGCTGAGGGAGCCGCAGCGGCGCTGCAGCAGGCGGAGGGTGACCTTGGCCTCGCCCCATGCTTCTCCTTCTGCCTTGCCTTCTGCCTTGCCCTCGGCGATGCCCCTGGCCTCACCTAGGCCAAAGATCTCCTTGTAGGCAACGCTTTGGGTGAAATCTTCAAGGGTGATACCGCCCATGGCGCAGATCTCCGGGACCGTACGGCCACTAAACCTTGAAACCAGAATAGCGGTGATCACATCGTTTACTTCCCCTAGCAAGGGCCTCCAGGATCAGCGCCGGCAGATCAGGGCGATCAGCTGGTGGCAGGAAGAGACCGGTGTCAACTACTTAGGGGGCCGCCCTTGATTTGTGGACAATTGGCGGGTAATTGACGCCTGGTCAGGACGCTGAGCGCAGTGCCCGCTTGCGGCCATAGCTCTCGCCACTTATTTGAACGCTGGTGCTGTGGTCCACCAGGTCAAACAGCACCGAAGTATCGGCCTGGCATAGGCAAAAGGCGCGGCGCAGACTATGGCTATGCCTAGGGCCACAGCCAAGTCGATGGCAACGGTGCGGCGATGGGGGTCTCCGGGGTGTGGCATTACCCAGATCACCAAGAACTGCTGCCATGCTGTGCACAGAGTCCGACTTCTGGAGGTCCAAACCATGAAAGTGACCGTCGAACTATCAGACAAGGAGATGGCCGAAATCCTGGACCTCACGGGCGAACGCAAAAAGGGGCCCGCCATCCGCCGCCTGATGGAGGAGGCCCTGCAGCAGCGCCGCCGCGCCCAGATCGCCCAGCGGTTCTTGAGCAGTGAGTGGGGCGTAGCGCTGGAGACCTACGAGGCCGACCAGGAGCGCGGGCGCCAGCGGGACCAGGAGCTCGCCCCATGACCCTGCTGCTCGATACCAGCCTCTGGATCGACTTCACCCGCGCCCGCAGCCCTGCGCACTTAAAGCAGTTCATCGCACCCTTCGTGCTGGATCCCAAGGCCCACCTGGCCGAACCGGTGCGCTTCGATGCCGACTTCGAGGCCATCGCCTCGGTGAGTGAGCTGCGGCTACAGCGGCTGGAACGCCCTGCCTGACCCCATGCCCTCAGCCAGCAGGCAACGGTGATGGGGTGGCTTGCGAGAGCTTGCGGCGACGGCGTTGAGATGATCGGAAGGACGCCGGCTGGTTCCGCGAGGATCGATCCATGAATCCTGCTGCTCCTTCCGCGCCACGGTTGATCGATGGACCTGATGCTGCGCCAGCCACCGTGCTGCTGGCCCATGGGGCCGGGGCACCAATGGACAGCCCGTTCATGGCGGCCATCGCCAGCGGACTGGCCGAGATGGGCTGGCGGGTGGTGCGCTTTGAGTTTGCGTATATGGCCCGGATGCGCGAAACGGGTCGCCGCCAGGGGCCCGATCGGATGCCCGTTCTGCAGGAGGTGTTCCGTCAGCAGGTGCGGCTCGAGAAGACGCAGCAGCCGGGCCGGCCGGTGTTCATCGGTGGCAAGTCGATGGGCGGCCGCGTGGCCAGCCTTTTGGTTGATGAACTGGCCGCCAGCGATGGGGTGCGCGGTTGTCTGTGCCTGGGCTATCCGTTCCACCCGCCTGGCAAGCCGCTTCAGCTGCGCACCGAGCACCTGGCCGGACTGCAGACTCCAACCCTGATCTTGCAGGGGGAGCGGGACAACTTTGGCCGCCGCGAGGAGGTGGATACCTACAGCCTCTCGCCGCAGCTGCAGCTGCGCTGGATCCCCAGCGGGGACCACAGCTTCAAGCCCACCCGCAGCTCCGGCCTGAGCGAGGCGGAGAACTGGGCCACGGCAGTGGCTTTGGGTGATCAGTTCCTGCGGGAGCTTGCTCAGGCCGGGATCGAGCTCGATACCAATGTCCTGGGGGCAAGCTGATCCTGAGTGCTGACAGCTTATAAACTAGGTTGCGAACTAGGTCGTTTTGGCATGGACTCCTGGATCGGTGCCTTCGAGGCCAAAACCCAGCTCTCCCGCCTCTTGAGGGCCGTGGAGCATGGCGAGCGCTTCACCATCACGGTGCGGGGAAGGCCTGTTGCTGATCTGGTGCCCCACCGGGTCAACGCAGCCGCAAGCGTGTCGGCAGCGGTGCAGATGCTGCAGGCATTCCCCAGGGTGCGTGATGTCAGTGATGCCGAGGTGCTGAGTTTTGTGGCGGAGGGTCGCCGTTGACGATCGTCATTGATGCCTCCATGGCCTTGGCCTGGGTGTTTGAGCGGCAGCAACCCAGTGACAGGGAGCGGGCTGATCGTCTGCTCGCTTCCTGCGGCGCTGAACCGTGGTGGGTGCCGGGCCTCTGGCATTTGGAGGTGGCTAACGCCCTGGTGGTGGCCGAACGGCGAGCTGTGATCCAGGCCGACAGCAGCGATGGGTTTCTCAATCAGCTCTACAAATTGCCGATCGACACTGATCTCCAGCCCTTGGCGGATTGCCAAACACTGGTGCTTGCCCTTGCCCGTTCCCATGGCCTATCCAGCTACGACGCTAGTTATTTGGCCTTGGCCCAGCGGCTAGGGGCCACCTTGGCAAGCTTTGATCGCAAACTCAACCACGCAGCCACAAACTTGGGTGTTCCCCTGCTCCCTTGAGCAGCCCCAGAGCCTCATCTACGCCAGCGTTTCAGCCGGATTGTGATGAAGCCTGCCCCCCCTTAAAAATCTCCCCTACAGCCGCCAGAACGTGGCCATGGGCAGTGTTTCGTTGCCGTCGTAGAGCACAAAGCCAGAGATGAACTGGGCAGCAGCCAGATCCGCTAACCGGCGCAAGCCATCGAAATCGCGATGCTGCTCCGAGGCCTTTGCTTTCACCTCCACGCCCACCACCTGGCCAGCGTTGTTTTCGATCGCCACATCCACCTCCCGTTGGTCCCTGTCTCGGTAGCCCAACACCTGTAGATCACCACTACTCCAACTGGCCAGCTTGATCAGTTCACTCACCACATAGCTCTCCAGCAGTGGCCCAAAGCGGGAGCGATCGCGCTGCAGGCTGACCGTGGTACAGCCAAGCAGATTGGCGAGCAAACCGGAATCAAGGAACTGCAACTTGGGAGTTTTCACAATTCTGGAGAGACGGCTACTCCACCAGGGCTGGATGCGGCGCAGCAGAAACAACTGTTCAAACACCCCCAGATATTTCGCTGCAGTTTTGTTATCCAGCCCCACCTGGCCGGCTAATTGGTTCACATTGGTGAGTTGGCCCGCCACCTGGGCCAGGGCGCGCAACAGCCGTGGCAACTGCTCCAACTTCTCGATGCTGGCGATCTCACGCACGTCGCGGCTAAGCAGGGCGCTGGTGTACTGGCGCAGCCAGGCCTCGCGGCGCCGGGCTGCAACTGTTAAAGGTCGCACATGTTTCGCAAGTAACACAACGGACAGCTTTCCATCGCGGAGTTTCATCTGCCATGTGGGGGCAAACTCGATCCTGAGAATCGCTGGGTGAGGCTTGAGCAGTTGATACCTTGGGATAGATTATAAGGAACTTACGCTCCGCAGTTCAGAGCTAATATTGGGGCACCAGCCAAGTCGGTGCGATTGGCATTCGGAGCAATCTATATCAAACAGCGTTTAGGGCTTAGCGACAAGGAGACTGTTCTCCAGATTCAGGAGAATCCCTACCTTCAGTTCTTTTTGGGATTTCCTACCTAAAGCAGCAAGTTTCCATTTGATCCATTGATGATGGTTCATTTCAGAAAGCGAATCTGACAATGACATTAGGCAAATCAATGAGCTTGTAGTTCAGCGTGGCAGTCGGCGTTCGGCGTTTCTGCGCACTGACAATCATGGCCGTCTTAGTCGAAGCAATTTCCATGATCGTACGCGCTGACAGCATCGCCTAAAAGTTTCCCGGCGGATGGAAGCGCTTTCGCGGTGAGTGCCCGAACAACACTTTATACGACAACGGTGATTTAGTTCGCGTTCGAAAACTGCTGTTGATCAACAGGCTTGTATCTTTCGGCAATTTAGCTCTTGCCAATGAGGTGTAAAGTTCCTCTAAATTGTGTTGTTGCTCTTCAGACTCAATGACTAGATGTCCAGCAATTCTTAGCAATGCCTTATTCAATGGTCGCTGTGTCGTGACACTATACGGCTATAAAAATAGTAAAAAGAACTGATTGATCTAGTTGGGCTGGGTAAGACATAAAAATCAGTGGCATGATGGAGAATCAATAGGGTTGATCAGTTATACGTTTGATACATGCCATATGGTGCTGGTTGGTGGCATCCCTTTGCGGGGTTAAAGCTGAGGACCGATTAACCCAACCCAATGGAGGCGGGTCGGAATGACATGCTTACATTGCAAATTACGCTAGGCTTGGCATCAATTTCGATCAACGAGTGATGCGTAATTGAGGTGATATGCTATACATCTGCTGCACAATCATCAACAATCAGACATAATCAGATAAACGTGACCAGCACAACACCGCTGCCCAACTCAGCCACCAGGCAGCGACCGCAGGGCCTCGTTCGATCCCATCACCACCAACAACTCATCGACCTGCAGCAGATGGGAGGCCTGGGGGTTGACCTGGAGCTGGCCCTTGGGACCCGCCGCTAAAACACTCACTTTGAAGTGCTTACGCAGGTTTAGCTCGCCCAGGGACTGTCCCACAAAAACACCAGGGACCTTTATCTCCTCAATGCTGTTGCGGTCATCGAGGCGCAACTGCTCGAGCAGGTTGGGCCGCACCAGCTCCATGCCCAGCCGCTGTCCCTGCATCTTGGATGGGAACACCACCCGGTCAGCACCCACCCGCTCCAGCATCTTGAGGTGCAGGTCACTGGTGGCCCTGGCGATCACTTGGCGGACCCGCGTGTCCTTGGCGTCCTTACAAATCAAGGTGGCCGTCATGCTGGCCTCAATCGGCTCGCTGATGGCCACCACCACCGTAGAGAGCTCCAAGACCCCCGCTGCGCGAAGGGCCTCCTCATCGGTGCAATCCACCACGCGGGCCTCGATCGCCGGCTCACTCTGACGCAGGTCATCGATGGCCCGCTGGCTGGAATCAATCGCCAACACATCGGCACCGGCGCGAAGCAACTCGGCGCAGACTGAGGAACCAAATCTCCCCACACCGATCACAGCAAAGCCGCCGAGATCCCCACCATCACCCTGGCGCCGCTGCCACCACTGGTTCATCGGTTGCATTTCAGAAGCCATGGTTCGAGTGGGGTTGAAAGTAATGAGATTGAGATAAAATTAATCAGATCGAGATGATAGAGACGAGCTCCAGTTACACGTAAATATCTTCGCGGGGATAGCCCACCCGCGGAGTCGGGTGGCTGCCATAGAAGGCAGAAAGCAGGAGCAGGATGCCCACCCGACCCACAAACATGCCCACCATCAGCACCAGTTGCCCCCACCGGTTGAGATTGGCGGTGACCCCGAGGTCCAAGCCCACGGTGCCGAAGGCAGAAACGCAGGTAAACAACTTCTCAATAAAGCTATAGGCCTTGTGGCCCGGCAGCCCCCGCGCCGTGGGGCCGATCCCCAGCAACAGGGCCATCAGCACCACAAACAAGATCGAAGCCAAGGTAACTCCCACTGCCCGCAGCACCGTGCCATCGGGGATCTGACGGCGATGCAACACCACGTCTTGGCGCCCCTGCAGGGTGGAGCGGGTAGCCCCCATCAAGATGGCAAACGTGGTGGTTTTGATCCCCCCACCGGTGCCGCCCGGACTGGCGCCGATAAACATCAGCACGATCATTAGAAGCAAGCCCGCATCCGTGATCGCCGCTGCGGAGAGGGGGATGGTGTTGAAGCCTGCTGTGCGGGTTGAAATGGATTGGAACAGGGTGATCTGAACCTTCTGCCAGAGGCTGTAGGCAGCCATCGAGCCCGAGTCAAAACCGAAGTGCTCGGTCACCAGCAAGCCCAAGGTCCCCACCACGATCAACAACGCAGTGGTACGGAGCACGAGGCGGGTATGGAGAGTCAAGCGCCGCCGCCGGAAACGGTTGGTCGCAAGGTCGCTGGTGACGCGCCAGCCGATGCCGCCAATAACAATCATCGAGGCGATCACGGCATTGACGACGCTGTTATCTCGATAGGCCTCGAGGTTCTTGGCCCAAAGGCCAAAGCCAGCATTGTTGTAAGCACTAATCACGTGGAACATCGAAGCCCAGAGCCGACGACCCGGGTTCTCCATATCGGTGAAGCCAAAGGCGTAGAGCACCACGGTGCCAAGGCCCATCACGCAGGTTGCCGTGAACAAGATCCTGTTAAAGGTGGGGCCCATGCCGCCAACCCCAAACTCATCGAGGGAGCGCCCCTTGTCCAGCCGCCGCCGCAAGCCTGAGCGTCCCTGCACAAATCCCTGCAGAAAGGTGGTAATCACCATCAAACCCAGACCACCAACCACGATCAACCCGGCCAGCACCATCTGACCGAACAGGGTCAGATCCTGGTCGACCACAATGATCGAGAGGCCCGTCACGGTGATCGCAGAGGTCACCGTGAACAGCGCCTGCCAGAGGCCCACGTCATCGCTGGAGCAGAGCGGTGAGGCCAAGACAAAGGTGCCCACAACAATCACCAACAAGCCGCTAACAATGGTGAACTGGGGCACGGTGAGCCGGTGGCGCCAGTGCTGCAGCAGCGCGTAGGGATTCAGGCCCGCTGGAGAATTCATCTCAGCATTCTCCTGCTTGATCAGAGAGGCTCAATTTCTGGAGCCGCTGTCCCAGCAACAGCAAGCCAAGCACCGTGGTGACCATCACCATCAACACCAAAGCCGAATACTGCAAGGGGGAAATTACACCGGCTCCCAGGGCCGTTGAAGCAAATACCAGCCCCGGCAGACCCCGGGGTATTAACCCGAACACCACCACCCAGCGATCCACCCCGGCGGCCTGCTCCCGGCGGCTGATGCCCAAGCCACAGATCAGTTTGAGGGCCACGGCAAGGACAATCAACACCACCGCCATCTGCCAGGAGGCCAGCTGCTGGAGCGTGGAGAGCTCAATCCGCATGCCCACACCAATGAAATAGAGGGGGAGAAAGACATCGGATAGCAATCCCAAGGAACTGCGCAGCTCCCGCCGCGCCTCGGTGCTGGCTTCAGCCATGGGGGCCAACCGGCCCAGCAGCACCCCGCCCCAGAGGGCGCCCAACAAGCTGGTGAGCCCCGTGAACTCTCCGAGCCAACTGCAGGCAATCAACAACAACACCACCCCCAGGGGATCGGTCTTAAGGGCGCCATGGCGGCGCACCCACCAACTGCTCAAGGGGAAGCTGGCCCCGGCCAAAAGGACCCCCAGCACGAGGCCCCCTAGCCCTAGGCCCAGGCCCGCTGCCGGCTGGCCAACCCCGGGTGTGACGACCCGGGAGCCCAGCACGAGGGCCAGGGTCAACAGGGCAATGGCGGGCAAATCGTCGAGCACCGACACCCCCACAAGCAACCGCCCCGAAGGCGTGTTGAGGGCGCCCCGCTGGGCCAGCACCCGCAAGGTGACACCAGTGCCTGTTGCACTCAAGGCTGCGACGAACAGCAGGGTCGTCGCAGGCTCCAGGCCAAAGGCCTGTTGCAGGGGCCACCAGGCCAACAGGGGGGTCAAGGCCGAGAGCAACACCGTGCGCAGCACCGCCGCAGGCCGGGATCCCAACAGCCCGCCGCGAACCTCAAGGCCCACCTGGAAGAACAAGGTGAGCACCCCCAGCTCCATCAGCCCAGAAAGCGGGCGAATCTGGGGAAAGGGCAACACCGTGTTGCCCAGGACAAAGCCAACCGCCAACTCCAACACGATCGCGGGCACGGCCCAGCGGGCAAGGTGGGTCGCGGTGAACCTCGCGAACCCAACTCCCACCAGCAACAGCAGCAGGGTGGTGAGCAAGGAATTTCCCATTAGCCGGGCAGCATCACCCGATCAATCACATGCACCACGCCGTTGTCGCAGACGATGTCGGCGCTTACCACGGTGGCGTTCTTCACCTCAAAGGGCTCGGAGCGGCGAATGGGCAGCGGTGCCCCTTCCAGACTTGACCATTCCGCTTGGGCTACCAAATCGGCCTTGTCATAGGCACCGGAAAGCACGTGGTACTTGAGGATCCGAGCCAACTGGGGCGGATTGTCGACCAGGGTCTGCACCGTGCCGGGGGGTAAGGCGGCAAAGGCGTCGTCGACAGGGGCAAACACGGTGAAGGGGCCGGGGCCCTCCAGGGCAGCGCGGAGGCCGGCGGCATCCACGGCAGCGAGGAGGGTGCTGAACACCCCGGCGCCGGCGGCGGTTTCAAGAATCGTGGCCATGGTGGATCTCCTAGCGGTAGTCCTGGGTTTGGATGTCGCTCAAGCGCGCCTCAGGCCGCAGGAAGCGATCCATCTGGGCTTCAAAGAAACGGCGGTTGGCCAACAGGTGCTCGGGGTCAGTGTCGTCGAGGGGATAGAGCAGGGCACAGCGCAGGGCCTGGATCACCGCCGAGGTCACGTTGTACATCGAGCGTTGGAAGGTGATCCCCAGCTGAATGAGCTGGTCTTCCTCGCCGCGGCGATGCTGCTTGTAGAGCTCCTGCAGATAGGGGGGCAGGAAATGCAGCATGTCCTGCATCAACAAGGTGGGCGGGATGCCGGCTGAACCCACCGGGAACACATCGGCGTAGAGAATTCCGTAATGGAAATCGGCCTGGTCGGCAGGCACCTGCTGGGCCTGGGCGTTGTAGCTCTTGGTGCCCCGAAAGGGTGATGTGCGATAAAACACCGCCTCCACATAGGGGAGTGCCGCCTCATAGAGCCAAGTGAAACCCTCGCTTTTAGGGATAATCTCGAAACACTCCCCGCCAATGAAGACGTGGTGGTAGATGGGCCGGCCGGCCACGGCAAAAATGCCATTCACCAGAAAGTCCATGGCCTGGGGCACGCTGGTGAGCTGGCCCTCGTCGTAGAGATCGCTCATCTCAAAAAACACCGGCGCCATCACCTCCCAAAAGAGGCCAAGGTTGGCGGTGTAGGAGAGCTGGCGCACCTGCTCAAGGAACATCTCCGGGAAGAGCTTGTAGAGCCCCAGCATCACCAGGTTGCCTTTGAAGTAGGCCTTGATGGCCCGATCGGCGTTGGCCCGGTAGGCATCGCTGGCGATGTAGTCGTTGAAGCGCCCCCCCATGCCCTGGTGCCAGAACATGGCCTGCATGCAGGCCTCGGCGAATTCCATGTTCACCCGGTCGTGCCAGAGGTGGTGCAGCAACTTGGGCATGGCCCGGGTTTCCCCCTTGGCCATGAACTCCAGCAGCTCCGGGTGGGCCTTCTCACCGCCACGCCAGATGCGCAGGGCAGCATTATCACCCGCATAGCTATTCGGGAGATCGAGATATTCCTGGGAGATGAAGTACTTGAAGGCCGGCAGCGGGTTGAGAAACACCCGCTCAGCGATGTAGAGCAAATCACGCCAATAGAAATCCATCGGCACGGCATAGGCCTTGTAGATGCCGATGATTTGCTGCAGATTCTCTGGTGTATCCGGCAGCATCGAACCACCAGCCTCCAGCCGATGGATCACATCGGCATAGGGATGGGTAGATGGCGGAATCAGGGGGAGGCGAACTCCGGCAATGGTGGTAGTCATAAGGGCAAGGGCAAATTCAGGAGATCAGAGGAGAGGCGAAAATGGCTGAAGAGGCTGTATTGATCGCCAACGCTGCGGTGGTGGATTCGCTCAATCCGGTGAGAACCTGGGGCCAGATGCCCGCAATCAGCACCGCAGCAGAGAGCACCATGGCGGGCAAGCGCTCAGACCAGGTGGTGCTTTTCCAATCGGCGCGGGCATTGTCGAGGCGACCAAAACCCACGCGGTTGAACAGTCGAACCGCATAGACCGCCGTTAAACCTGAAGCCACCAAGCAGACCAAGGTGGGGACAGGGAAAGCTGTCCAGCTGCCTTCAAACACCAGCAATTCAGCCACAAAACCAGCCAGACCAGGCACCCCGGCCGCCGCCATCAAACCCAGCAACAACAGGCCCGAGGTGAAGGGCAGGCCGCGCTGGGGATTGAGCAAACCGGAAAGCTCGTCAATGGCACTGGTGCCTGTTTTGGCCTCAATCAGGCCCACCACACAGAAAAGCAGGGCAATGATCAAGCCATGGGCGAGCATCTGGGCCACCACGCCCTGCAAGCTCAAGGGGGTGGCCGCCCCCAGGGCCAACACCAACATGCCCATGTGACCCAGGGAGCTGTAGGCCACCAAACGGCGCATATCCAACTGGGCGATGGCATTGAGCGCCCCATAAATTGCACTAATCGCTCCGGCCGCCGCAATCCAGGGCGAGAAGACGGCCCAGGTGTCGGGCAGGAACTCCAGGCCAAAACGCAGCAGCCCGTAGGCCCCCAATTTGGATACGCCACCACTGAGCAGCATCGCCACCGGCGTAGGGGCCTGGCTGTAGGTGGCCGGCTGCCAGCCATGCAACGGAACAATCGGCAACTTCAGGCCAAAGGCCAGCAGCAACATCGCCATCACCCAGCGCTGGCTCTCTGGCGAAAGCGTGTGCTGGGCTAGATCGCCGTAGGCAAAGCTCAAGGTCCAAGGGCCAGAGCCATCGTGGGGCTGCAACCAAACAAACGCCAACACTGTCGCCAGCAAGGTGAGGCCAGAGGCCGCCCCATAGGTAAGGAAACGCACGGCCGCGCCGGCCCGCTTGGCCCCGCCGAAGGAGGCCACCAAAAGGGTGGTGGGGATCAAAATCAACTCATAGGCCAACAGAAACAGCAGGGCATTGCGGGCCAAAAAAGCACCTACAAGTCCAAGGTTTGTGGCCAACAACAGGGAGAAATAAAACCTTGGGCGCTCTTGGCTCACCGGAGTCGCCAACACCGCCATGGCAGTGAGGGCTGAAGCCAACAGAAGCAGGGGCAGAGACACCCCATCCAGACCGAGATCCAAGGCCAGGCCCAGTTGGGGGAGCCAACTCTGCTGGATCGCAAAGCCCGAAAGATCATTTTCCCCCAGGGCTATGAGCAGGCCCATGGCGAGTTGGGCCCCAGCCATAGCGAGGGCAGCGGGGCGGGCCAGTGGGGGAGGTAACAACGGAATGGCAACCCCTGCAGCCAGGGGCAACAGCACCAACATCAAAAGAATGAGGGAATCCATCAGCGCAATCCAGAGAGGGGAACACCAACAGGAAGGGTCAACAACCAGGCCGCCATGAACAGAACCCCCAGCAGCAAGGTGAGGGCATAGGCCTGGGAACTGCCAGAAGTGGTGAGGCCTAAACGTCGCGAACTGGCCATGGCCGACGCCCCCGCCTGGCGGCTGAAGCCATCCACCAGCCGTTGGTCTGACCAGGCACTCCAGCGGGCCAAAGCCACCACCAACCTCACCACGGTGCGGTGGTAAAATCGCTCGGTTTGCATGTCGGCAGCAAGCCAATCCTGAAGCCCTCCCAGCGCCGAAGGCAGATGGGCTAGGGGATGGGGCCGAAGGTAGAAGAAGGCCGAAAGCCCACCACCCAACAAGGTGGAGCCCAGCAAAGGCCAGGCCAAGGGTCCCCAACCCGGCAGCAGTGCCTCAGCAAAAATGCCATTGACGGTAAACAGTTGGGGCAAGTGCAACACCAAGCCCATCAACAGCAAGGTGGGAAGCACCATCAGCCACAGCACTTCGGACGAGCGCACCGTGAACGGCGTGGGATCACCACCCCAGATCTGGCCAAAAACCCGAATCAACCCCGCACTGATCAAGGCATTGGTGACTAGCACTACCCCCCCCAACAGCACTGGCTGCGGGCTGCCTGCCACCAATGCCAACAATTCCCGCAGGGCCGCAAAGCCTCCAAAAGGTGGCAGCCCAATCAAACCAGCGGTTCCGGTGAGGAAGGCAATCCCCATCAAGGGACGCCGACTCCAGAGGCCGCCCAGCCGGGTGAGATCTTGGCTCACATTGCTGATCAGCACAGTGCCTACCGCCATCAACAGCAGTGCCATCGGCAAGGGATATACGAGCAGCAGGTGATCGGCAACCTCAATGCCCCCCAGACCCACCGCCACAAACAACAGCCCCAACCAACTGCTAACCAAAAAGGACAGCGCCCGTTTGACATCGGTTTGGGCCAGGGCAATCAGGGAAGCCACCAGGGCGGTGGCACCGCCCACAGCCACCAGGGTGGTTTGCACCAAAGGGCTCAACACCAACAGGGGCTCTAAGCGCAACAGCACCCAGGCACCGCCCAGAACCACCACCGAATTGCGCAGGATTGTGGAGGGCAAGGGGCTCTCCATCGCCTCATCCAGCCAGAGGTGCAGGGGAATCTGGGCACACTTGCCCATGGGACCAGCCACTAACGCCAGCAGGATCAGGGTGAGGCTCCAGGGCAGGGGGCCATCTGGAGGCATAGCGGCGGAGATGCTTTGGGCCCAGCTGGCCAGGCCGTGGAAATTCCAAGTGCCCGTGAGCGGCAGAATCGCCACCAGGCCTGCCAGCAGCACCAAATCGCCAATCCGCTTAGTGAGGAAGGCATCCCGGGCCCCTTTAACCACCAATGGCTGGTTGTACCAAGTGCCCACCACCAGGTAGGTGCCCAAGGTGAGCAGCTCCAGCAGCACATAGCTGAAGAAAAGCGAATCGGTGAGCACCAGGGCACATAACCCCGCCTCAAAAAAACTGAGGCAGCCAAAGAAACGGGGCCAGCCCCAATCCATCTCTAGATAGCCAATGGCATAGATCTGGGTAAGCACGTGCAAGCCCGTAATCACCGTCATGGCAATGAGGGCAGGTTCAGTCATCACCCCGTCAAAGCCAATGCTCAATCCGGCAGTAGACAGCCACTCCCAGCCGAAACGGATTGGGGTATAGACGGCATCAGCGCCCGCCAGGGAATTGGTATGCAAAGCGAGCAGGGCCAACACGCTGTGGGCAAAGGCCACACTCACCATCAGCAAGTTCATATAGCCGCAGGGACGCGGCCCCGTGCGCCTGATCAGACCCGGAGACCACAACAGCGACAACAAAGCCGCCAGAAGGGGATAGAGGGGAACCAACCAGGCAGTCTGCAGAAAAGCGGCTGACATGGAGGAAAGCCAAGAAATGTATGGGCCGCAAACTTTAGGGATCAAAACCCCATAGATGAGGGGTCTAAGCAATGGGTTTCCTATCGGACAAACAAGCAATCCTGATCGATGGGCGAATCCTCCATCGCGTTGTTGTTGTGAGGCTGCGTTGGCACGAGCAGACAAATGCCTACGCAGCCCGGCGCCTGGAAGAAGACCGTAGTAAAGCCGTGAACCTCCCCCGTTTCCAAGGACAGTCAGTCAAGAGTCTCAACTGCACTGACCGACTGACACCCCATGAATCCAATGACCAGGCGGCTGGCGCAATCGCCAATCCGGGTAGCAGCGGCGTCACCATCTCAACCCGTCTGTGATCCAGCGGGCGGCAAGAGTAGAGGTGTGGGTGGCAGGTATCAGCACGCCCGCCAGTTGCCACACTTTCCGACACTACTTTGCCACACATTTTCTTGAGCGTTGCGCCTACATTCACACCATCCAGGAGTTACATGGCCACAGTGATATGAAGACCTTGATGATTGCTACTGAGCATAAAAAACCACTGAAAGAAGGTGTCACTAAAGAAAAGCAGCCCCGTTAGACCGATCCAGAATCCCATCGCCCTTTTCTCACACTCCAGCCATGTATTGCTGAAGTCTGCGGGGAAGCTGGCAACTCAGCCATTTCAAGCCAAGATATGGATGCGTTAGAGCGCGATCGAACTCATGGTTCGCTGTTGCCACTTGGCACTGGTTCCCCCTTCACAAATCCGATAAATCTCTACCCCTTGCCATTTCTTGAAGAGAAATGACTAGCGTGCCAACTTAACGGGGGATCCTGGGCAGTTGTAAGTTGATCCCAGCTACCGCCCCTAGGCCATGATTCCCTCCCAGAAACAGATGACCGGGATGCTGGGCCATCCGGTGGCAGAGAACCCGATCGACCAGATGTTTGATGCGGTCTATGCCCATTACGGCCTCAACTGGCAGTTCTGGAAAAACGATGTGCTTTCCAGCGAGCTGTTGCGACCAGCTGTAGCGGGCCTGGTGCCCTTGGGGTATAGCGGCATGTGCATCACCGTTCCCTACAAGGTGGATGTGCTGCCGCTGCTCGATGCGGTGGATGCTGATGTAAAAGCTATTGGTGCAGCCAACTACCTCACGATCGAAAACGGCCGCATGATCGGCCATAACAACGACGGCAAGGGGGTGGTGAAAGCGATCGAGAAGCAACGCAGTCTCAAGGGCCAAAAGGTGGTAATGCTGGGGGCCGGAGGCGCTGGCCGGGCCATGGCCGTGGAGCTCGCCTGGGCCGGTGCCGCCCAGCTCACGCTCGTCACCCGCCGGGAGGAACAAGGCCGGGAGGTGGCAGAACGGGTAACCGCAGCTTCCGGCGTACCTGCAACTTGGCAGGCCTGGAATTCACCGGTGTTGGTGCCTGCGGGCACCACCCTCCTAATGAATGCCACCCACCTGGGCTGCGCCCCAGAGTTGGAGCCTGTGCCAGTGGACTGGAGCAGCATTGAACCAGGCTGTTTGGCGGTGGATGTAATCACCAATCCGCGATATACACCATTTCTGCTCAAGGCCCGCGAGCACGGTTGTGCCGTGGTGGATGGCGTGGAAATGCTGGTGCAGCTGGCAATGCAAATCTTTTCCACCTGGACAGGAATCACTCCAGACGAAGCAGTATTTCAACGGGCCGTATCTACTGCCCTCGGCGAATGACAGCTAATTTGTTAACTTTTCTACTGCCGGTCAAGGTGCTTACCTCAATCGTAGGCACCCCCAACAATCTCTAAAAGTGATCCTTACGGCGGCGAATTTCCGCCAGCACCGCCGCCGGTTCGCGTTCGCCCGTAACCACCTGTAGGGCCGGCTCCCCACAACGCAAAAAGGGGTTGGTGGCCAGCTCTAAATCAATGCGGGAGGGCACCGTTGGCTCCCCGGCCGCCCGTAGGGCTTGCACCTGCTGCCAGCGCTGTTGCAACGCCGGATTAGCTGCGTCTTGGGTGAGGGCAAAACGCAGATTTGCCTTGGTGTATTCATGGGCGCACCACACCCTTGTGTCGCCAGGCAGGGCCGCCAATTGCTGCAGGGAAGCCAGCATCTGTGCCGCAGTGCCCTCAAACAGGCGGCCACAGCCTCCGGCAAACAGGGTGTCGCCACAGAACAGCTCTGGCCCCTGCCCCTGGGCCGCCGGCAGGTAAAAGGCGATGTGGGCCCGGGTGTGGCCCGGCACCGCTAAAACCTGCAGCGGCCGACCAAACAAATCCAACTGATCGCCAGCGGCCAAACCACGGGTTTGGAAAGGAATCCGCTGTTTATCGGCGGCGGCGGCCCACACCTGGGCCTGGGGCCAGCGGCGCAGCAAATCCGGCGTACCGCCGATGTGGTCGCTGTGGTGATGGGTGTGTAAAACCAGCGCTAATTCCAAGCCCCGCTGCTCTAGCAGCGCCTGCACCGGGGCCGCCACGGCTGGGTCCACCACCGCCGCCTGGCCCCGGTCGGGATCCGCCAGCACGAACACATAGTTGTCGTTCAGCACCGGCAAACGCAGGATCTCCAGCACCGGCTCTCCACCACTGGGGCCAGTGTGGCGCTGAAAACCGCCAGCTGGGGGCAGGGTCCTCGTTAAAGTCCGCATCTGGTGTGGCTGGCCATGATCACCGTTGCCCTACCCAAGGGGGCCCTGCTCAAGGATTCGGTGGCCCGTTTTGCGGCGGCTGGCCTTGATTTCAAGGCAATTACCGACCCAAATAACCGTCTATTGATGGTGCCCAGTGCCTGTGGCAGGGCCCGGGCCCTGCTGGTGCGCAACGGGGACGTGCCGGTTTATGTGGCCTATGGCCAGGCCCAGCTGGGGGTGGTGGGTTACGACGTGCTGCGGGAACAACAACGCACCGTTGCCCAGTTACTGGACCTCGGCTTTGGCGGCTGCCGCATGGCCGTGGCCGTGAAGGCCTCCAGCCCCTATCGCCGCGCCGCCGATCTGCCGGCCCATTGCCGGGTGGCCAGCAAATTCACCCGTTGTGCCAGTGATTTCTTCGGGGCGCTCGACCTGCCCGTAGACCTGATCCACCTCACCGGCTCCGTGGAGCTGGGGCCGCTCACCGGCATCTCAGAAGCAATCGTTGACCTGGTGGCCACCGGCCGCACCCTCAAGGACAACGGCCTGATCGCCATTGAAGATCTGTTCTTCAGCACCGCCCGGCTGATCGGCAACCCCCTGGCCCTGCGGCTAGACACCGGCCTACTCCAAAACCTGGTGGCGGCGATGGAAGAGCAAGGGGTGGAGCATGCCTAAAGGGGGCAACAAGGGAGGCAACGGCCAAGGGGGCGGCCAAGACCTCAAACGCCTCAAACGGTTGCTGCCCTACCTGTTTCGCGACCGGCGCCGCCTAGTCACCGCCCTTGTGTTGCTGCTGCCGGTGGCGGCGGCCAGTGCGGTGCAGCCGCTGCTGGTGGGTCAGGCCATCTCCGTGCTGCGCCATGAACCGGCCTGGCCCTGGCTGGCGGCGATGCCGATGGCCCAGGCGATTCGCAGCCTGGTGGCGCTGCTGCTGGGGGCGGTGTTGCTGCGCTTGGCCCTCCAGGGCAGCCAGAGTTTTCTGGTGCAAACCATCGGTCAACGGCTCACCGCCCGGCTGCGGGTGGATTTATTTCGCCATGCCCTCAACCTCTCGTTGAGCTTCCACGACCGCACCCCCGTGGGCAAATTGCTCACCCGGCTCACCAGTGATGTGGATGCCCTGGCGGAGGTATTTGGCAGTGGCGCCATCGGCGTGCTGGCCGACCTGGTGACCCTGGCGGTGATCGCCACCCTGATGCTTTCGATCGACATGCGCCTGGGCCTGCTGCTGCTGGCCCTCCAGCTGCCGGTGGCTTACTTAGTGATCAACCTGCAGCAGCGCTACCGCAAGGCCAACTACCGGGTGCGGGAGGAACTGGGCCAGCTCAATGCCGACCTCCAGGAAAATCTCCAGGGGCTGGAGGTGGTGCAGATGTTCCGGCGCGAACAGCTCAACAGTGAACGTTTTGCCCGTACCAACGACAAATACCGCCGGGCCGTAGATGGCACGATCTTCTACGACAGTGCCATCTCCGCCCTACTGGAATGGGTGGCGCTGATTGCTGTGGCCCTGGTGCTGGCCATCGGCGGTGGCCTGGTGGGCGCTGAACTGATCGGCCTTGGCACCCTCACCACTTTTATCCTCTATTCCCAGCGCTTGTTTGATCCCCTGCGCCAGATGGCCGAGCGCTTCACCCAGATCCAGGGGGGCCTAACGGCCGTGGAACGGATTGCTGAACTACTCGACCAACCCCTGGAAATCATCGAAAGCAGCCGGCCGGCCGCACAACAAACCGTCGCTGAACAACAGGGGGAGGTGATATTTGAGAACGTCAGTTTCGGCTACCGCGACAACGATCCAATCCTCAAGGAACTGAACCTGCGCATTGCCCCGGGTGAACATGTGGCCCTGGTGGGGCCCACCGGTTCAGGCAAAACCACGGTGATTCGGCTGCTCTGTCGCCTTTACCAACCCCAGCAGGGCCGCATCCTGCTGGATGGCGTAAACATTCAAGACCTGCCAATCCCCGAACTGCGGCGGCGGCTGGGGGTGGTGCTGCAGGACACCTTCCTATTCAGCGGCAGCGTGGCCGACAACCTGCGGCTTGATTCCAACATCCCCCGCCCTGATCTGGAACGGCTTTGTGGCGAACTGGGGCTGGAACCGCTGCTGGAACGCCTGCCCCAGGGGCTAGATACGCCCCTGCGGGAGCGGGGCGGCAACCTCAGTTCCGGCGAACGTCAACTGCTGGCGGTGGCCCGGGTGGCCCTGCGCAACCCCTCGGTGCTGGTGATGGATGAGGCCACCGCCTTCATGGACCCGGCCACCGAGGCCACCCTGCAGCGGGACCTCGGTCGGCTGCTGGATCACCGCACCGCCATTGTGATCGCCCACCGCCTCGCCACGGTGGAGGCCAGTGATCGGATCCTGGTGCTGAAACGCGGGGTGCTGGTGGAGCAGGGCAGCCATCTGGAACTGAGGCGCCAGGGGGGCCTCTATGCCCAATTGGCAGATCTACAGGAACGGGGACTGGCCAGTCTCTGAAAACACCAGGCTCTTAGTAACCGCCACACCACTTCCTAGAGTTCCACTAACACCACCCGCCCCATGGCATTGTCTACGGCTGAACCGCTGCTGGATCAGCTCTATGGAGCCCACTGGCGGGAACTGGCCACAAGTAATCAAAAACTACGGCTGGTGGCGAGCCTGGAACGGCCCATCGACCTGGTGGAACTGGAACAACTTTGTGATGCGGTGGGCTGGAGCCGCCGCCCCCTGAGGCGGGTGCGCAAGGCCCTGGACCACAGCCTGCTGGTGATGGGCCTCTGGCGCCACGACCCCCGCCTACCGCGGCTGGTGGGGTTTGCCCGCTGCACCGGCGATGGGGTGCTAGACGCCACGATCTGGGACCTGGCGATCCACCCCCTTTACCAACGGTCCGGCCTCGGCAAGGGCCTGATGGCGGTGTTACTGGAACGCCTGCGCGCCATGGAGGTGGAAAAAGTAACGCTGTTTGCCGATCCAGGCGTGGTGGAGTTCTACCAACAACAGGGCTGGACCCTGGAACCGCGGGGCGAACGCTGTGTGTTTTGGTATGCCCGCTGAGCCAGCAACTCAGGCAGCCCAGCGCTGGTCTTTCCTAGGGGAACGCCGGGAACGGGCTTGGCGCGACAGCGATTGACGGCCCTCCAGGATGCGCGTACCAACGTCGTTGTATTGGCGGCCTAGGCGAGTTAATTCATCTTCCTGAACTCTGCGAAATGCCAGGCTGCGCTGATTGGCAGGCTGGAGACCCAGCAGATAACCCAGAAACTTCAGCAGCGAAAAATCAGCCATGGGCGGCCCGCCAGTTATCTCACTGGCGCCATTGTCCGCGATGGCTGGTGATTAGCAAGGCCTGAGAAAAGTTGAGTTTAACAACAGCGGAGCAGCCCCAATTAGACAAATACAGGGATTTAGCCAGGCCAGAGGAACCCGCAATAGCCCGGAATCCCATGAACAGCTGCAAGTCCTCGAACGCCACGGCCCAGCCAGGCTATCTGCATAAGGCCTGCATTTCCGCTACATTGGCGGGGTACGGTCCAAGGTTCCACCCCAAAGACAGATGCAGACACCCCTAAACCCCGCCGCCCGCCGCCGGGAGCTGCTAACCCGCTCCCCCCAGAGAATTTCGATCACGATCCCTTGGGAGACCCACCGCCGCCTCACCGAGCGCAGCGACGAAGAGGGGCGCAGCACCTCAAACCTGGCCAGCTACCTGCTGGAACGGGGCCTGGCCTGATCCCATAACAAAGCCCGGGATATGACTCCCGGGCTTTTACATATAGGGGCGGAGCGGCCGGCGGCGGCGCCTGGGGCAAAAACGTTCAAAGGCTGGCTTCCGTTACCCGGGGGCACCTAAGACGATGCATCGGGTTATCCCTTGGTAGGACCTGGAAGCCACAAATCTCGTAGAGACTGTTGGAGCAGGTTCCTGAACGTCAGCACACTCCTTATTTCTGGTTAGGTGGAGTGTCATCCATCACTGAAGCCTCCGAATCTGTGAACATATTCTTGCTGCCTGATCGAGCGACGGAGGCTATCAGCAATAGATGTTTATCCAGCTAAGCACAAGCCCAAAACCCCTGGCAAATCAGAAAGCAGCCGCTGCAGCCACTGGCCAGGCTGCCCAGCCAAAGCCTGGTTTTGGGCCGAGGCATTTGTAAGATCAGCACAGATCAGCCCGCCGCCCCAGCGGGGAGCAACAATGAAGCTCATCCTGCTTGAACTGCTGATCCTGATGCGCCTGGCCTGCCACGACGGAGTGATGCTGGATCACCGGCGAATGCCGCCAAGGCTTCAATCCCGGGAAGCGCGCCTGGCGATCAGACGTCCCTGGAAAAGAGGGCGCAAAAAGGTATCAATGTGGTCTCTGTTGCTACCAAACAGCTACCAGGCCAGCATATTTCCGGCCTGAAGCTTTTGCGTTACTTTCGCTACAGTTTGCTGGCCCTGGCGCTACTCAACACGGCCAGCGCCCATGGGGAACTGCGTCAAGACTGTTTGGCCTGGGCCCGCAGCAGCGGCCCCCAGCAGCACGAGCTTGCCAACCGCATCGGCACAGAGCTGCTGCTCACCAAAAACCATCGGCTCGAGGGGTTAGATCCAGACCATCCCCAGAGCCTTTACCGCTACCAAGACATTCAACGGGTCTGCCGGGGCAATTGAACACTCAGGGGTTCTGGCGCTGGATCAAATCCTCGTAGGCCCTAGAGAAGCCTTCGCCAAGCGCCCCGCGCAGGCCGCCATCAGCGGCAAAAGCTTCCAGCGCCATGGGCAGATCCCTGGGTAGAGAAGCGGCTTGGGGGGGATCGGTATAGCTGTTGGCGTCACACCTGGGGCCAGGGTCCAACTGCCGTTCGATGCCATCGAGACCCGCCGCCAGCACCGCCGCCTGCAGCAGGTAGGGGTTAGCCGCCCCATCGGCTAGGCGCAACTCCAGCCGTTGGTCATCCGGGATGCGCACCATATGGGTGCGGTTATTACCGCCATAGCTGATCCAGGCCGGAGACCAGGTGGAACCGGAACTGGTCTGGGCACCAGCCAGCCGCAGATAACTGTTGGCCGTGGGATTGGTAATGGCGCAAAGGGCTGGGGCATGGGCCAAGATGCCGCCGAGGAAGTGATAGGCAAGTTGAGACAGTCCCAGCACCCCGGCGGGGTCATGGAAGAGATTGCGGCCCTCGCTGTTCCAGAGGGAAAGATGCAGGTGGGCGCCATTGCCGGTGAGCTGGGCAAATGGTTTGGGCTGGAAACTCACCCCAAGCCCATGGCGTTCAGCCACGGCCTGCACCATCACCCGGAAGAAGGCATGGCGATCAGCGGTTAGCAACGAGCTAGCGAAGGTCCAATTCAGCTCAAATTGACCATTGGCATCCTCATGGTCGGCCTGATATGGGCGCCAACCCAATTGCTCCATGCCCTCCAGCAGTTCAGCAATCAATGGGTAATGGCGCATCAGCGCCAGTTGGTCGTAGCAGGGCTTGGTTTGCTGATCAAGTTCATCGGCAATCGCCGTACCTTGGCGGTTAACCAGGAAAAACTCCGGTTCAACCCCCGTACGAAAATCAAAGCCCAGGGCTGCGGCCCGGGCCAGTTGCCGCTGCAACACCAACCGGGGAGACTGCTCTAGGGCAACGCCCCCTACCTGCAGATCAGTGGCCACCCAGGCCACCTCTGGCTGCCAGGGCAGCGGCATCAAACTGGCGGGATCGGGGATCGCCAGCACATCGGGATCGGCCGGGGTCATCTGGAACCAGGCGGCAAAACCAGCAAAACCAGCACCAGCCACGGCCAGCTGGGCCGCAGCTGAGGCGGGTACCAACTTGGCCCGCTGTACCCCAAACAAATCAGAAAACGAAAAGAGGAAATAACGGATTCCGCGATCCTTGGCAAAGCTGCTGAGATCTGTCATGGCAGGGGAAAAGAGCTGGGGTGAAAAATTGGTGTTAATGCCCTAGGCCGGGGTTTCTGCCATCAGCCCCAGCAATAGTTCGCGGATCTGGCCTTGCTGCTCCGGGTCATCCCTGGGGTTACCAGCCCGATGCCCCCACACCGAATCCAATAGCTCAAATCGCCCCCTGGGCAGCAAGGACGTCTCGTAGGCCAGATCTGCAGGGGGGAAATAGAGATCGTGGCGTCCGGCGATTACTAAAGTTCTTGCCTTGATTTGAGCAAGGGCCCCAGCAAGATCAGAGCCATGGCCCGTGGCCTCGGCTAAATCATTAGCCAGCCAGCAATCCACCATGGCGATCAAATCATGGGGGTCGTGGCGTTGGTAGGCGGGTAACCAACTGCGCTCCACGTAGTCGTCTACCGATGGGTAGCCAAGTTGCCCATGGACGTCTTGGCGATAAAAGGCCTGGCTGGCGGCCCAGCTGGCGTAAATCAGCGCAAAAGTGCGGAGACCCTGCTCGGGCTTGGCCCTAAAAGCTGCCCCATCCCAGGCGGGATCGGCGGTGAGCGCCTGGCGCAGGCTCAAGAGGAAAAGCCGGTTATGGGCTGTGGTGCGGGCTGTGCCACATAAACAACAGAGCCGCGAGCTCCATTCAGGCTCCAGCGCTCCCCAGTGATACACCTGCTGGGCCCCCATCGACCAGCCATAGATCAAGGCGGGCCGGTTCACCCCAAATACATCCTCAAGCAACTGTTTTTGGGCACGCACATTGTCGATATGGCTAAGTAGCCAGCCCTGTTCGGCTAGACCCATGGCGCTATTGCTCGGACTACTAGAACGGCCATTGCCAAACTGGTTCACCAGCAGCACACACCAACGGCTGGGGTCAAAGATTGGACCCACCAGCCATTGCATATCCTCAGACCAGGCGCCAAAGGAGCTGGGGTGCAACACCAGATTGGAACGGTCGCGGTTTAGCTGGCCAAATTGTTTATAGGTGATCTGAGCATCAGCCAACTCCTGGCCGCAGTGAAAACGAAAATGTCCCAGGGAATAGCTCTGATCAAGCCCCATCGGATCAGCCCTGCCCGGGCATGGCCCCTAGGGAGGGCTGCCGCAAAAAAGCTGCATTCACCCTTAGGTAACCCTTACCAAGCTGTTCTAAATGGGGACCAAGCCAGCCATGGGCCCGGCCAAGGGCATGGAATGGGATTGAGGGGTAGAGGTGGTGCTCCCCGTGGAAAGGCATGTTCCACATCAGCAAACGCAGGGGGGCCAACGTCAGCGTGGTGCGGGTATTGCGCAAGCCATCGGCATCAAAGCTGCAACCCCCATGCTCAGCCAGGAGCACAAAGCGCAAAATCGGTTGCCCCAGGGCTAAGGGCAGCAACCAGTACCAGAAAATAAAGCCATTGCCGCCCCAGAATGAAAGCAACAGCACCAGGCCATAAACAAGAAATTGCAGCCTTAAGGAACGGCTGATCTGGGGGGCCAGTTCAGCGGAAATATAAGGACAACCACTAAAGTTGCCCCATAAACCAGACCAGTGACCCCGGAACTTAGCAAGCCACCAAAGCAGGCCAGTGAGCTCCAGCAGGTAAGCAGCCAGGCTGGCGGGGGGCGCCTGTTCCAGCTCTGGATCAAGGCCAGGTTGATGGGTATAGCGGTGGTGCCACTGGTGAAAACGACGGTAGAAATCGGCGTTATAAAAACTCAGCACCCCTGCCCACCAGGCAATCCAATCATTGGGCCGCCGGCTGGCAAAGGCGGTGCGATGGCCACATTCATGCATGGCGCAGAAGCTGAAGGCCAAGCCAGCTCCATACAGAACCAACGCCAGCAGGCGCAGGGGCAGCGGCAGGCTGGTGTTTGCCCAGGCAAGGGCAGCCAGCAGGGTAAATAGCGCATGGCCAAGCACTTGGCGCCAGCCGGGGCCGTCGTTACGGCTGTTCAGCACCGCCAACTCGGCAGCTGGAATCAGTTCAATGGGTTCAGCGATTGCTATAGATCCAGCCCTGCCAGCACTTTCCAGCCAAAAGGGGATGGCGGCAGTTCAGGTTGAACATTGGCGGCCTTAGAATGGCAATGCGGCATCTGAGGCCGTTTCTGCCATGGCATCCGTCGATCCCCGCCACACAGCCCTGCTCAACTCCCTGCGCCAGCGTTATCGAGAAGCGCAACGGCTAGGCGATGCGGTAGCAAAACAAGGCCTCTTCAAGGAGGCCGTATATCTGGGCATTCAGCCCCAGCTACTAGATACTGAATTGGAGCCAACGGATCCAATCAGTTCCTCATAGCTGCTGGCCGCCATCCAAGCTGCGCAGGCAGTGGGCTAATTCCTCGCGCATGCTCAGAAAAGGCCGGGAAAGCCGCAACTGGGCCAAGTCTGAGCTGCCATGGTTCACCTCAACGGTGCGCACAATTCGACCAGGACGGGGGGCCATTATGTGCACCCGTTGGGCCAGCAACAAGGCCTCCTCCAGGTCATGGGTAATCAGTAGGGCCGATAAACCTGTAACAGTCCAAAGCTGATGCAGGAATTGCTGCATGGATTCACGGATCTGCAGATCCAAGGCACCAAAGGGCTCATCAAGAAGAAGAAGCTTTGGTTCAGCGGCAAGGGCCCGGGCAATGGCAATGCGTTGTTGCATGCCGCCAGAAAGTTCACGGGGCAGGAGTTTTGCCGCATCGGCAAGGCCCACCACCTCAAGGAAATAGGCCGTGCGCTCGCGCACCTCCGCTGCCGGGCGCCCCTGGAGGCGCAGGCCAAAGGCCACATTCTGGCCAGCCGTAAGCCAGGGGTAGAGGCTGTACTTCTGAAAAACCATGCCCCGATCGGCGCCGGGCCCGCGGATCGGGATGCCATTCATCGTGATCACACCGGCACTGGGGCGCTCTAAGCCAGCCACCAAACGCATCACCGTGGATTTTCCTGATCCAGAACTTCCCACCAGGGCGATGAACTCACCACCATGCAAATCAAAACTAATATTATCTAGAACTAGCTTGCGCCCGCGCCCCTCCCCAAAGCTCTTGCAAACAGCGGAAACGCAGAGATGCATGTTGGCAGGGGGGTTTAGTTGTGCCATTCAATTTGCCCACGCACATGCGCGGCGCATCAGCAACCTAAAACCTAGATCGATCAATAAACCAATCAAGCCAATCACGATCAAGCCCACGAAAATCTCATCAGTTCTAAGAAAACGCTGGGCAAGACTGATGCGCTTACCCAGGCCATCGGTGGCGGCCACCAATTCGGCAACAATCACCAAATTCCAGGCGGAGGCCATATTGATGCGATAGGCATCAAGAACTTGGGGGGCAATGCAGGGGGCAATCACCCGTCTGATTACATGGCTAGGCCTACCCCCCAGGGTAAGGGCGGTTTCTATTAACTCGGAAGGCACAAACTTAACAGCGTCCATAATCATCAACGTGTTAAAAAACAACGTGCCGATGAAAATAAGCATTACTTTCGGCAACTCACCAAGGCCAAAATAAATAATCAATAGCGGAATAAATGCCGGAGCTGGCATGTAGCGAATCAAGCCCATTAAGGGCTCAAGCAATTGGCACACCAGCCGATTGGCCCCCATGGCAATGCCAAGGGGAAGGGACACCAGGGCAGAGAGGGCAAACCCCGTAAATACACGGCCGACGCTGGCCACCAGATCCTTCCAAAGCAGACCTTGGGCCGCCTGGGCCTGACCTGCCACCAGCACCGCAGCTGGGCTTGGCAGGAAAAGGCGATCCACCAGGCCCGTGGCGCTGATGGCAGACCAGGCCAGCACGACGCTAAGAACGCCGATCAGGCCCAGCACCCAGGAATGACCCAAAAGTCTGCGTAAGGAAGCAGCTAAACTCATTTCACCCCATCCACAAAGCGGGAATTAAGTAAATCCGTGAGCTTCGGGGGAGTTTTTGCTAAACCCACCTCCTGGAGGAAAGCACTGATCTCAGTGGCCGCAAAGGGTAGGGATTGCATTGTGCTGCCAGCCTTGAAGGCCTGTCTATTTTGCTCCAGGGTAAAGATAGTGGTGCCGGCGTTATAGGCCTTGTATTCCGCTTCCGTAACCCCAGCCCTGGCACTCATGATCGCCAGGCTGGAGCCAGGATTCGCCTTGATCTCCTTAAGGGTTGCAAACCAACTGTCAACAATTTTCTGAATCTTTTCAGGGTTCTGTGCCACAAACTCCTTACGACAAACCAGGTGATCACTAATCGCCCCTGGGAAATCCTTAGAGGAGAATAAAGTGGTACTACCCGCCCGCTTCAATGCCTGGGTGGTGAAGGGGGCGAAAACGCCAACAGCATCCACCTTGCCCGCCACAAAAGCTGCGGAAGCGGCACCAGTTTCAAGGGGCACAAACTCTATATCCTTAGAACTCAGGCCTGCTTTTTTAAGACCAAGAAGTAGCAGATAGTGGTCAACAGTGCCCTCCTCTGCAGCAACTTTTTTACCCTTCAGTTGGGCGATACTGGTGATTCCTGGAGCAGCGATAATTTGATCATTACCTGTGGAGTTGTCATTGGTGAGCACCACCTGCAATTCAGCGCCACCGGCCACGGAACTGATCGTATCCCCCAGGGTTTGGCTATTACAATCTAGCTGTCCAGCATTCAAGGCATTGATGGAATCTAGATAACCATCAAACCACTGCAGGGTTACAGGCACAGCTGCAGCCTTGAAGATCCCCTTGTCCTCAGTTACTTTCCAGGGGAACCAGCCGGGCCAGGCACTGTAGCCAATCCGCACAGGTACATCACTGCTGGGGGGCTTGGCGCAGCCGCCCAGGGCGGCCGCCCCTACGGTTACAAGGAGCAGGGCAGCGAGAACAGATTGACGTGAAGCAGAATTGTTGGAGTTGGTCATTAGATTAACGCAGAAGAAAAATTGGGTTAAAAAAATCGGCCTAGTGATCCTGCTCCCTAGCCGAAACAAGGGCATGGGAACTCAGCAACTCAGTATTCTTATTCCTGCCATAGGATTCAACCTTGGCATTACTAAGAAAAGTTTTAGGGAGAGGATCTGGCTGCAGATTCAATGCCAGGCGCTGGCGCAGCCACTGGTGCCAGGGGCCCAGCCCTTCGCCGCTGCTGGCCGAGAGGCGAAAAATTGAACAACGGGGATTCACCTGGCGAATATTCAGCTCAAGCTTTTCCACATCAATCGGAAGATAGGGCAGCAGGTCTATTTTAGTTATTAATACACAGTCTGCCTCCCGAAACATCACCGGATACTTGAGAGGCTTATCATCACCTTCAGTGACACTTAGCAGGGCCACCTTGAGGTGCTCACCCACTTCAAATTCAGCCGGACAAACCAGATTCCCCACATTCTCCACCCAGAGCAGATCCAGGCTGGCGGGATCCAGCCGCTGCTTCAGCAGCCGCAAGCCGCCTGCCACCATGGCCGCATCCAAATGGCAGGCCCTACCTGTGGTAATCGGCACCACAGGAATACCGACTGCTTCGAGGCGCTCAGCATCCAGCTGAGTGGTCATATCTCCCTCCAGCACAGCCATCGAGAGATCCTGGGAAAGATGAGGAAGAGTTTGCTCCAATAGAGAAGTTTTACCGGAGCCAGGGCTACTCATCACATTCAAACAGAGCAGCTTCCAGGCATCAAAATGCTCACGGTTATGGGCTGCTTGATGCTGATTAGCTGCCAATAGATTAAGACCAAGCTTGTCTTCTAGGGGCATGTGCATGGCAGGTATCCTTTACGAGGGGGGTGGGTAAAGCTCAGCTCAAGCAAGCACAGAATCCCTGGCAACACTGGCAACAGAGGGGTCGCCGTTGTCGGTTGGCAGGAAATAATCAACGGATCTAATCTTAAGTTCCCTACCGCTAAGAATCTGCTCCATTGGATGATTGCAGCAAGGGGATTGATAGGCCTGCTCAGCGAGGGGGCTGTAGGAAGATCCGCAGCCAAGGCAACGGGCCAGCAGGGGGATGGACTCAATCAGAAGCTCTGAGCCAGCAAGCCAGGTGTCTTGAACCATGGCAGACCAGGTAAAACAAAGTGCCTCAGGCTCCACACAGGTGAAATCACCCACCTGAAGGTGCAGCACATCAACAATAGGCACCAGGGGTTGGTACTGGGCCTTCCATTCCTCCATGGAGAAAAATAAGCACTTTGTCATATCTACTTCGTGCATGATTCACCTCCACTTCTTGTCAACGTTCATGTTGCATTCTCTACTTATCCAGGCGGGCAACTCCTTGCGGGGCAACTGACCACTTACCACCAGATGGGCCATGGTGTCACAGATAACCCTTGCCGCCATCAATGAGGTCATATCACTAACGTCGTAAGGAGGTGAAACCTCCACCACCTCGAGGCCACAAACAGGTACATTGCGAACAATAAGTTCCAGCAACTTCAGCGCTTCCCTTGGCAATAAACCGCCGGGTTCAGGCCAGCCAGTTCCAGGAACAAAGCCAGCATCAATACAATCAATATCAAAGGAGATATAAACACAATCAGTGCCATCGGTGGCCCGCTCAATGGCATATTTGGCGGCCGCCTCCAAGCCCATATCACAGATGTCTGTGACTGTGAGCACATTGGTGCCCCGCTCGCGGCAAACCTTCACCCCCTCCCTAGGCACCTGCCAGCCACCAATACCCAATTGCACAAGATTTGTGGCCGGTGCATTGGCCATGTTGGTGGCATGGAACCACGGACAGGTGTGCATCCGTTCATCCAGGTCGATCTCCTGGGTGTCCACATGGCGATCAAAGTGAATAATCCCCACCTTCTTATCGCCCAAGTGGCGACATACCCCTCTCACCGTGGGGAAACCAATCGAGTGGTCGCCGCCAAGAATGATGGGGAAGGCGCCACTGGAAAACACATGGGCAATGCCCTTTGAAATCTGATCGAAAGATTTCTCGTTATTAGCTGGAATCGTGAAGATATCACCCACATCACAGAGCGTAATCTGTTCGCGCAGGTCTACCCCCATCTCATAGTTGTAGGGGGTATAGAGGGCCGAAATGCGACGGATACCCTGGGGACCAAAGCGGGTGCCTGGCCTGTAGGTGGTACCGCTGTCATGGGGTACGCCCACCACGGCCACATCAAATTCTCCGACCCGATTTACATCTTCGATGTAAGGGGCCTTCATGAAAGTGTTGATGCCCGCATAATGGGGCAATTCGCCCCTCGAAAAAGTGGAAATTCGGCGGTCAATAATGCTTTCGGCCGCCTCCAGCCCATAGCGATGGCCCTGGTCCACCTCCTGTTGCCAGCCCGTAAGAGGCAGGGAACGTTCTTTCTCAAGGGCCTCCATCCCTTCAGTGGGATGGCGACGCTCAAAGGCGCCTGAAACTTCTGTCATTGGCGGGCGGCGGGGGGTGGGGCGGTCTCCCGGGCTTTTATCCCTCCGTGCAACCGGGTTTACCCCGGTGAGTTCCTCTCGGACCAGACACCCAGAAGCCAATCGTCGGGACGATCAGAGGCTGGGTCGGAACCCTAGGAACTACTTCCGCCTTTCAATGGTCAGGCCAGTGGGACTGGGCCGCTGTAACGCTTGCTACGGAAAGCCGCAGCAGTCAGCAAAAGATTCGAATGGCCTGGCTAGGCGCTCCCCTCGCGCCGAACCAGTGGCGCCCCTTGTTGAGTGCGGATTTAATACCAACACCCAGACCCACGAAAAAGCAACAAATCAACTATTATTTGCCTATACCTGGCGATTAAGGGGCACTTTAAACTAGATTGGCACAGGGTATTTGCGCCAATCATGTTCAGAGTGAACTCGATTGAGTGCAGTCTAAGACCGGGGAAACAAGCCAAAAACAGCATCAAACCTGATCCAGATCCCCAACAGTGGGCGGGTTAGCAAATGGGTCAATGGCAACCTTCAACGTTCAATTAGTGAACAAGCGCAAAAACCTGGATGTGGTGATTCCAGTGGGAGAAGGGCAGACCATCTATGATGCCTCCCTGGATGCGGGCCTAGATCTTCCCTACAGCTGTGGCACAGGCAATTGTTCCAGCTGCACAGGCAAGGTGGAAGAGGGTTCCGTTGAACATGAAAATCAGAAGTTCCTCAGCGATGAGCAGATCGCCAGTGGCTATGTGCTGCTCTGCACCGCTAAGCCGCTGAGCGATTGCCGCATCCGCACCCACCAGGAGGCCTATCTGGTTTGAACTGGGGGCCCCAAGGGGGCTGAGCAGGGGATTTCCGTAGCATCAATGGCAGCACAGTATCCCTGAAGCGATCAATGCTGTGGGCATGTTTCCCCTGAACCAGTCCCCCAAAACTGGTCAGCCCTGTGGAGATGAGTCGAACGATTCCGGTCAGTGCCTGTGATCTCTGCGGCACCTGTGCGAGCACCTGTCCCTACGGAGCGATTTCCTTGGTGCAGGGCCGTTACAAAATCGACCCAAACCTCTGCAAAAACTGCAAAGACGAGGGGGGGCAACCGGTTTGCGTGATCACCTGCCCAGGCAGCCTTCCCCAAGCGGCCAAAGCCCGACGGGGCCGTGGACGACTGCTTAGTAGGGGGGCGGCCGAGCTGGAGGCCCCAGCCGAAGATCGCCAAATGCATTTCGCTTCCTGCCTACCGGTGTGGGAGGCCGCCAACTTGTTGTCCCAGGGGCTCGACGCCTGCCAAGGGGAACAGCCCAGGCTGCTGATCGAACGCCAGGCCTCCCAGGTATGGATGGGGCTGGGGCTGGCGGCGGAGCTGCGGGCCGATGCCAAGGGGCGCTGGCGCTCGCCAGAGGCGATGGCGCCGCTGCCGCGCAACCAGGCCCTCAAGGCCCTCAACGGCTTTGATCCCCGCAATGTGGCCCTGCATTTACTCCTGGCGGCCAGGGCCACAGGCCTCAACGAGGCCTGGGCGGAAACGATCGTGCTCGACGATCGCTACCTAGAGCGGATGCTCGGCCTAGACCGTCGCCGCGACCTGAACCGACCGGAACGGCTCAGCCTGATCAAAACGATGATGCTGCAGGTGCTGCGGCTGGTGCTGGAGCTGCGCTGTGAAGCAATGGGCAGCATGCCGGAGCTAACAATTAGCAAAGATCCCCTCTGGCGGCTGCTGGAGCTCGAACACCATTTTCAAACCGATGAATTAGGCCAAACCCACCTGGCTGGACTGACATTCCACCTGCGGGCTGGCGGCTGGAGCCGCTATTTCCTTAATGCCGCCGGTCAACGTGAGCAAACGGCCCTACTGCAATACGGCCAACTGCCGATGGAATTACCCCGGGCTGTGATGCGCCATTGGCAACAGCACCCCGGCGCCGTGCGTTTACTGGTGTGGCTGCTATTCAAACTGCGGCTGGGGCAACAACACACCCTGTTGGTTTCCACCTTGATGCGGATCGCCTACGGCCAGGAGCGCCTGCAGGCTGCCGGCCAAGACCGGGAACTACGCAAACGCCTGGTGCGTTCCTATGAGGCCGATCTGTTGGTGCTGCTAGAGGAGGGGCTGAGGGCCCGTTTCCATCCCCAGCTCTATCCCGATGAGATCAGACCCCTATGGCACACCCTGGAGGAAGTGCCAGACGACCCGGAGGAGGCCATTGCCTACTGGACCCGCGATGGGGCCAGCGACCAAAGCCTCACCGACCAGGCCCCCCGTAATAAGTACCGACGCCTGATGCAGGCCCGCATCCAGGGCTTTGATCTGGATGGTGGTTGGCGCCAGGGGCGAGGTGAACGCGCCAACCGCCGCGCTTTACCCGCCAAGGGTCCGCAAAATATGGCGGAAGCCGATCCGTTACTACAGCCCCAGGCGATCCAGGAGGCGCGGCTACGGCTGGGCCTAAGCCAACGGTCCTTGGCCGGCTTAATGCAACGCAGCCAGAGCTGGGTACGGGATCTTGAAAGTGGTCGCTGCAAGGCTTCTGCCACAGATCGCCAACTGCTCGAACGGGTGCTGGAGCTGAAAGCCCCGGACCCCACCCCGAATAAATCGCTGGTTTCAGCAGCGTCGAGCGGCTAAATGCAGATGCACAATTTAACTGGCAGCGACCCTGCCAGGCCCACAAATCAATCCCAGCGGTTATTGTTCATTCTGAACGGGTTGAGTGCAGCAAGCAACCACAAATCGCTAACATGTAAGGAAGACAAAACCCTGCAAGTAAAGGAAACAGGGAGATAACCTGGCTTTGCGGCCAAAGCATCCCTACCATGACAACCACCAGCGCCACTAACCTACTAAGCGGCCTAAACTTCGGCGGCAAAAGCTGGACGCCAAATTTCGTTCAAACGATCGACCAGAGTCTCTGCATCGGCTGTGGTCGTTGCTTTAAATCCTGCGGCCGCTCAGTGCTGATGCTGCGCTGCCTTGATGAAAACGGAAATCTGATAAGTAGCGATGATGAAGAAGATGAAGAATACGAACGCAAGGTGATGACCATTGCCAGCCAAGACAATTGCATAGGCTGTGAAAGCTGTTCAAGGGCATGTCCGAAGGGTTGCCTCAGCCATGCCCCCTTGGCGGTTTGAGGCCAGCGCTCAGTTAGGCACGCCGAGGATGATCGAGGAGGCCTTGATCACAACCTCGGCAGTGCCGCCAGCGGCAAGGCCCAGCTCCTGGACAGCCCCAAGCGTAACGATCGCATGGATTGCAGTGCCATTGGCCAGGGCCAGGCTCACCTCAGCATTTACAGCCCCAGGCGTAACAGATTGAATCGATGCCTTGATAATATTGCGGGCCGAGAGTTTGTAGCCCGAGCTATCAGTGAGCAACAAAATAGAAGAAGCCTTAACTAGGGCCACCACCGGTTTGCCCACCAGGATACCGAGGCTTTCAGCGCTTTTGTTGGTAATGATTGCCACGAGGCTTTCGCCCCCCGCCAGGCTCAGATCCACCTCGCTGTTCACAGCCCCTGCTGTAATCCCTGTCACCGTGCCAATCAGGACGTTGCGAGCACTCACTTTCATGCTGATCTGAAGCTGAATTGATCAATTTATTATACAGCTGTTTCACACAACAGCAACAGCCGCTCCTCCGCCACCGATAACAACCAAGGCTGGGGATGCTCCCGCAGCTCAAGCCAGTCCTCACGGCGGATCTCCACTTGAATTGGCGAGGGATGCTGATTTTGATCAAGGTTGGCTTTCGGATTTTTACTCGGTTTAGCCGCTATTACATACACACTTACTCGATGGGGGCCCTCACTGAACTTCTGCAGCTCACAGAGCCATTGGTTGGGCCCCAGCTGGCTGCCGGCGGCTGGGGCAGGGTTGAGCTTGAGGTGGTTAGCCCGGATACCCACTTGACTGAACTGCGACTTTGGGGGCAGTTCAACACTGATTTGCAACTGCCAATCCAGCGCCAATAGCTGGGTGGGATCCGGCAAGCGCCGCAGCCTTGAAAAATTCTTACAGCCACTGAGGCGAGCCACGATCAATTGCTGGGGGTGATCAAACACCCCATGCTTAGGCCCATGGTCAAGCAACTGGCCGCGGTCAAGCACGATCAAGTCATCACAAAGCCGGTAAGCCTCCTCCAGGTCATGGGTCACCAGCAGGGCAGGCACACCACAGTCCTTCAACAGATCGGCCATTTGCTGCTGGAGTTGGCGCCGTAAGTAGGTATCTTGGGCGGAAAAAGGCTCATCCAGCAGCAACATTTCAGGCTCAATCGCCAGGGCCCTGGCCAAGGCCACCCGTTGCTGCTGACCGCCTGAAAGCTGGCCTGGAAAGCGTTGGGCCATGGCCAAAAGCCCGACGCGGCTGAGTTGATCGGCCACCCGCTGCCGCCGCTCACTGGCAGGCAAATGAGCGAGACCAAAGCCCACATTATCCAGCACACTAAGGTGCGGGAACAGGGCATAATGTTGAAATACCAAACCCATTCGCCGCTTTTGCAGTGGCACGTTCACCGCGCTCCTACTATCAAACAAAAGGCGCCCATTCAGTTCGATGCGTCCCCTGAAGGGTGCTTCCAATCCCGCAAGGCAGCGCAGCAATTGACTCTTACCTGCCCCGGAAGCGCCAAGAATGCCGAGGCGCCCAGAGCTAGTTTCAAAATCAAGCTGCAAGGGAAAATCTGCCAACTGACGTTCAAGCGCCACACTCAAATGAAATGACTGCGCTTTTAAAACTGCTGGCTTAGGCGGCTCAGGGATCAGTGGTGGCTGGACCAGCTGGGCCTCAAGTTGCGGGGCTCTCGAGCCATGCTGGCGGGCAAATCTTTGACCATTGGCCCTGCGTTCCAGCCGTTGCATCAGCAGCAGGCTTATGCCATTGAGGGCCAACACAAACATCGTCCAGAACCAGGCCCTACTGGTATCACCAGCGTCAACAGCGGCAAAAATTGCCAGGGGAAGGGTTTGGGTTCTACCGGGAATATTGCCAGCCAACATCAAGGTTGTGCCAAATTCCCCCAGGGCCCGGGCAAAGCTAAGGCTGATGCCGGCCACCAGCCCCGGCAAGGCCAATGGCAAGCTGATTTCACGCATCACCCGCCATTCAGAGGCACCAAGGCTGCGGGCCACCTGGGGCAATGAATCATCAATCTGATCCAAAGCTGCCAAGGCAGAGCGATACATCAAGGGGAAAGCACACACGGCAGAACTAAGCACCGTGGCCTGCCAAGTAAAAACAATCTCGATGCCAATTTCATGCAAGGGGCCACCTATCGGGCCATGGCGACCAAGCAATTGCAGCAAGATAAATCCCAGCACCGTGGGTGGCAGCACCAGGGGCGAAAGCAGCAGCAGATCAGCTGCAGTGCGTTTCGCCCCATGCCAGAGCCGTACCTGCTGGGCACTGTAGATACCAAGGGGAGCCACCAGCAGAACCGCCAGGCTGGCACTGCGCAGCGACAACCAGAGGGGGGAGAGGTCAACGGTTGACAAGTAACTGATGAAGCTAGGGGCCCCCAAGGGAATCACTTGGCGCCAGGAGTAACAGCACCACTAGAGAGGGGAATAAAGCCATAACGCTTGAACACCTGGCTCGCTTGGGGGGTGGTGAGCGACGACAGGTAGGCCTTAGCTTGCTGCGGTTGGCCACTGCTTTTAATCACAGCAGCGCTATAACGAATCGGCAGGTGGCTTTTGGGCAGTGCAGCCGCAACAATACGCAGGTTAGCCACGTTCTGCACATCACTACGATAAACAAAGCCAGCATCCACATCGCCAGCAGCTATGGCATTAGCCACAGCTCTCACTGAACCCAAGGGCACCAACTTAGCTTGAACCGCATCGGTAAGCTTGTAAAAAGCCAGGGTCTGACGGGCATAATCACCGGCGGGCACACTGCCATCACCGATTGCAATCCGGCGAATTGAATCAGCGGTGAGCCCCTGGATAGACAGGGAACTTAGGTTGCTTGATGTGGGTACAACCAGCACAAGTTCATTGCCAAGGATATCGCGACGGCTACCGGGTAGCAGCAGCCCTGCCTTATCTAGGGCTTCCATCTGCTTTTCAGCGGCGCTAACAAATACATCAATGGGCGCCCCTTCCTGAATCTGCTTTTGCAACACACCAGAGGAAGCAAAATTGAAAGTGGGCGTCGGCAACTTTTGAGCCTTGGCAAAGCCAGGGGCCAGGGCCTGCAGCGGTTCAGTTAAACTCACTGCAGCCCCCACCAGCAAAGGGGCACCAGGGGCCGCCTGACTAGCGGCAAGGCCAAAACCAGAAACTGCAAGCAAGCCAAGAACGGTAAAACCGGCAACCAGCAGGGAACGAGGACGAAGCATACTAAACATCGCATCAAAGATGAACAAATAAGACTATAGGCCAACCAAAAGCAGCAAGAACAAGACCACTCAACCTTGCTTGCTTCAGCCAAGCAATGATGTCGCGCAAAACACAAGCTGCAATGATAAATCGAAGCAATTTCGCGAAAAATCAGGTTCCTGGCAGCTACAAGTTCAGAGTGAACAGAAAAAACAAACAATGAGGGGGCGACAAGCTAAAAATATAAACTGTAGGAAAAATTTAGGGCAGGGGTACGGGTATTTACCCGTTAGCCTGAAGTCCGGCTATGCGTGCTGGCAGGATTCCAGGTTCCAATTATTGGCCGTAGCTAAATTGCCTGCAGGGCTTAAACCAATCCAGTCCTGCAAAAGCCCTGGATCAAAACCACAAACGCGGCGATTACCCACTACCATCAAGGGGCGACGGATCAGTAGCGGGTCTTCCAGCATCAACTCGAGCGCCGCATCTGCATCAAGGGCAGCGGGATTAATCTCACCAGACTTAACTCTTGGCGCATTCATGTTGAAGCACTCAGCAACGGGCAAACCAGAGAAATACTTTGCCAACTCACTGGCCCGCCAGGGCTGGGTAAGTAAATCCTGCACATCAATGCGATGGCCAGACTCCCGCAGCAATCTCAACTGCTTACCAGCCGCGAGGCAGCCAAGCTTGGTGTAGAAGGTGATGTAGGCCATAGGGGCAAACTCAGAGGCGACGGGCTTCAACGGTGCAGGGAATTTTCAAGGAATCAAAACTGGTATCAAGCTGGAGTTCCCAACCATTGGCAAGGGTAATAATACTGTTTCCAGTATCATCGAGACGCTGCTCAGTGATTTCTTCCTCGAGATCCTTTTTGGCAATATAAGCCAAAAGCTGATCAGTCTGGCTGTTGCGAAGCATCACTTTCATTTAGCAATCTCAGGGGTTTGGGCAGGAACATAGGCTGGATCGTCACAGCTGATCAACTCCAGGCGGCGGCAGCCAACGATGCGACCGGTGGCCATAAAGTGGACGGCATAGATATAAGAAGTTTGCAGGAAAGTGCCAATGCTGATCACATAGCCAGTTTCCCCCTTCTTAGCCAGATTGGCGCCGATATCCACCCCGGGGAAGGTGCCATCATTGCGAATCATCTTGCGTAACTGCACCTTTTCACCAATTTCAAAAATCGGTGGGCCGTCTAGCTCCTGTTCATCGGAAATCATCAGTGAACCTCCAAGGGAATCAAAGCCACTACTTCCTCAGGCAACAGGCCCCGACCAAGCGCCACCGCCTGGGCACGTACCCGTTGCAATAGGCCCGCCAACCTTTCAGTGGCCACCTCAATACCCTGGCTCTGCAACACCGCCGCCAAAGATTGGCGACCGGAATGTTTGCCCACCGCCAATTCATGGCGGCGACCAACTAAGGCGGGATCAAAGGATTGATAGGTGCGCACATCGCGCAGAACACCGGCGCCATGGATGCCCGATTCATGCACAAAGGCATTTCGGCCCACCACCGGTTTCCAGGGGGGCAGTGGTGCCCCAGACCATTGGGCCACCAGGGCAGACACCTCAGCCAGTCCTTCGGTACGGATGCCGGTGGCTACGGCCAGAATCTGCTGGCTGGCTAAGGCCACCTCCTCCAGTGCCGCATTACCGGCCCGTTCGCCAAGGCCATTCACCGTGGTATTCACGGCTAAGGCCCCAGCCCTAAGGCCTGCCAAGGCATTGGCGGTAGCCATGCCCAGGTCGTTGTGGGTATGCATCTCGATCGGCAAGCCGATCTTGAGCAGGTCAGTTACCCAGCTATAGGTGCTGAAGGGATCCAGGATGCCCACCGTATCGCAAAAGCGAAAACGATCGGCCCCCAATCCCTTCACCCAAGCGAGCAAGTCCTGCAGTTCCTGCCGATCCGCTCGCGAAGCATCCTCACCGCCCACACTGACACTCAGCCCACTGTCAAGCGAGAACTTAACGGCATCGGCAAATTGTTGATGTAAGCGGCGGCGATCCCCGCCAAACTTGGCCTCCACCTGTACAGAAGACACAGGAAAGGAGATGTGCACTCGACGCAGGCCGCAGCGGATGCTGGCGGCCACGTCGTCAATGCGGGCCCGGTTCCAGCCGATCAGGGTGGGCCCCAGATCGGCGGCAACCATGGCCTTAATCGCCTTGCATTCGTCCCCCCCCATGGCGGGGATACCAACTTCCAGCTCTGGCACACCGAGGGCAGCCAGCTGCCGGGCAATGGCAAGCTTTCGATCGGCGCGAAAGGCCACGCCGGCCGCTTGCTCGCCATCGCGCAGCGTTGTGTCGTTGATCAAGACGGAGGCCATGGCAACCACTAGCGGATCAGGTCGTAGGAGATATCGGTCTTAGCAGGAATGATCGTGTTGCGATCAAGCTCATCCAGGATCGTGTTAACAATCCAGTTGAGAAGATTGATCGTGCCCTCGTAGCCGAAGATCGAGTAGCGGTGCAGGTGATGGCGATCGAAAATCGGGTAGCCAATCCGCACGAAGGGAACCTTCGTGTCGCGCCACAGATACTTGCCGTAGGAGTTACCGATCAGCAGATCCACCGGCTCAGTGAAGAGCAGTGAACGCATGTGCCAGAGATCCTTACCACCCCAGATTGTTGCGGAAGCACCAGAGGGGCTGGTGTCGAGCAGGGCGCGCAGTTCCGTTTCAAAGTCAGCGTTGCTGTTGGAAACAACGATGTGTACCGGTTCAGCACCCACCTCCAGCAGGAACTGCACCAGACCGATCACCAGGTCGGGGTCGCCATAGAGGGCCACCCGTTTGCCGTGGAGCCACGCCTGGGAGTCGGTGAGGGCATCAACGGCACGGCCGCGTTCGATTTCCAATTCCTTGGGAATCGGCTTACCGCTAAGGGCGGAAAGCTTCATCAGGAATTCATCGGTGCCGCGGATGCCCACGGGACGCACCACCTGGTTGGGCTGCTCCCAGCTGTCTAGCAGCTTGCGGGTACGCACGGTGCTATAGGCCTGCATGCAAATGGTGGCCTCGGCATTGATCGCGTCAGCAGCATCCTCAAGGGGAGTACCACCGGGATACATCTGATAGGTGCCGGTGTTGGGCGAATCCAACACATCGGAGTTATCAGCCAGCAGGTTGATGTTTACATCCATCAACTTAGCGATGCGCTTCACCTCGCGGATGTTACCCACATAGGTTTCAAAGCCGGGGATGATATTGATGCGGCCGTTACGCCAAGAGCCCGTGGGCTTCTCAGGATTAAGGGTGGTAAGGATATTCTTGAGCATTTCGTCGTAGCCCGTGATGTGGGAGCCAACGAAACTGGGGGTATGGGCGTAGGGAACGGGGAAATCAGCGGGAACAGAGTTCTCGTGCTTTGCGTTGGTAATGAAAGCGTGAAGGTCATCACCGATCACCTCTGCCATGCAGGTGGTGGAGACGGCAATCATTTTTGGCTTGTAAAGGTTGTAGCAATTAGCTAAACCCTCGATCATGTTGGTTTGACCTCCAAAAACAGCCGCGTCTTCAGTCATCGATGAGGAGACCGCCGAGAAGGGCTCCTTAAAGTGACGGGTGAAGTGGGAACGGAAGTAGGCAACACAACCCTGGGAGCCATGCACGAAGGGAAGGGTTCCCTCAAAGCCGGAGGCGGCCAGGATGGCGCCCAGCGGTTGGCAAGCCTTGGCGGGATTGACCGTGAGGGCTTCACGGGCAAAGTTCTTCTCGCGGTACTCCCATCCCTTTGTCCAATCGGCTACGCGCTCAATTTCCTCGGGGGGATGGCAGCCTTCAAACTGCTTCTTTTCTTCAAAGAGCTGTTGGTATTCCGGTTGGTGGAACAGCTCAACGTGGTCTTTGATGTTCTCAATGTCATTCTGGGCCATGGTACTAGGGGAGAGGAGTGGTGTTTAAAGAAGGCAAATAAATCACCAGGGGGTGGGGATTAGATTCCAGGTGGGGCTATTGAGGGCAAGGTCCATGTCACGGGCAAAGATGGCAAAGCCGTCGTAACCGTGGTAGGGGCCGGAATAATCCCAGGAGTGCATCTGACGGAATGGAAGTGCCATCTTCTGGAACACATACTTCTCTTTGATGCCAGAGGCCACCAAGTCAGGATTCAGCTCTTTAACAAAGTGTTCAAACTCACTGGCGCTCACATCGTCATAGATGAGGGTGCCGTTTTCGATGTAGTGGGTGGTGCGCTTGTAATCATCGTTGTGGCCAAACTCATAGCCAGTGGCCACCAGTTCCATGCCGAGGTCTTGGAAAGCAGGCACCACGTGCCTGGGCCGCAGGCCACCCACCATCAGCGCCACAGTCTTACCCTGGAGGCGAGGACGGAACTTGTCAAGGATACCCTTAATTTGGGCCTCGTACTTGGCAATAACTTCTTCAGCCTTTTCTTGAATTGTGGAATCAAAGCGTGCGGCGATGGTACGCAGGGATTCAGCAATCTGGGTGGGACCAAAGAAGTTGTATTCCAGCCAGGGAATCTCGTAGGTCTCTTCCATGTGGCGGGCGATGTAGTTCATCGATCGGTAGCAGTGAACGAGGTTGAGTTTCACCTTAGGGGTGAGAAACATTTCGTTCAGGGTGCCATCACCTGACCACTGGGAAACCACCCGCAGGCCGATTTCTTCCAGCAGAATCCGGCTAGACCAGGCATCACCACCGATGTTGTAGTCACCAATGATTGCCACGTCATAGGGGCCGACCTCATGGCCCTGCTCCTTGGCCACCTTTTCTGCATTCGGGAAAACCCAGTCGCGGATGGTGTCGTTGGCGATGTGGTGACCCAGGGATTGGGAAACACCACGGAAGCCCTCACAACGGACCGGAACGATCGTTTTGCCGGTCTCTTTGGCAGCCTTACGGGCGACGGCCTCAATGTCGTCACCAATCAGCCCAATCGGGCACTCAGATTGGATCGACTGACCCCGGTTAAGGGGGAAAAGTTCTTCAACTTCGTCGATCAACTTGGCAAGCTTCTTGTCACCACCGAACACAACATCACGCTCCTGGAAGTCGGAGGTGAATTGCATTGTGCCGAAGCTATCCACACCGGTGGTACCGATGTAGTAGTTACGACGACCAGACCATGAATAATAGCCACAACCTACCGGACCATGGCTAATATGCACCATATCCTTGATGGGGCCCCAAACCACACCCTTGGAGCCGGCGTAGGCGCAGCCGCGGGTGGTCATGGAACCAGGCACAGACTTAACGTTGGATTTCACCCCACAGTCAGCCTTGGCATGGTCATAGACATTGAGGTGCTTGGCACGCTTTTTCTTAGCCTTCTCGGGATAGGGCTCGAGCACTTCCTCGATTAGGGCATTAACATCAACCGGCACGGTTGGACGGGGTTCGGTAAAAGTCATGGTGAGGAATGATTGGAGAGAAGGGCTTACCCGGCAGCCTGGTAAGCCCAAGGAAAATGGCGTTAATCGCCACTAAACTCAAACAACGGCCACTTCAGCAGCGGTCTTGCCGATGAGGTGCTGAACTTCTGAGTCATCACCAAGGATGCCGAATTCAATCAGCAGATCTTCCAGTTCATCCATCGTGATGGGGGTGGGAACTGTGAGCTTGGTGTTGTTCCGGATCTTGGTGGCCAGGGTCCGGTACTCCTCGGCTTGGGCGCTATCAGGGGCATACTCAATAACCGTCATCCGGCGCAGTTCAGCGTGCTGAACGATGTTGTCGCGGGGAATGAAGTGGATCATCTGAGTGTTCAAACGATCGGCCAGGGTCTCGATCAGTTCGAGTTCCCGGTCACACTGGCGGCTGTTGCAGATCAAGCCACCCAGGCGCACACCACCGGAGTGGGCATACTTCAGAATGCCGCGGGCAATGTTGTTGGCCGCATACATGGCCATCATTTCACCGGAGGTGACGATGTAGATCTCCTGGGCCTTGCCTTCCCGGATGGGCATGGCGAAACCGCCGCAAACCACGTCACCCAGCACGTCGTAGGAAACGAAGTCGAGATCCTCATAGGCGCCATTTTCTTCGAGGAAGTTGATGGCGGTGATGATGCCGCGACCAGCACAGCCAACGCCGGGCTCAGGACCACCAGATTCGACGCACTTAACGCCCCTGTAGCCCTCGAGGAGCACCTCCTCCAGTTCCACATCTTCCACGGCGCCACGTTCGGCAGCCAAGGAGAGCACGGTGGTTTGCGCCTTGCTGTGCAGCATCAGCCGGGTGGAGTCGGCCTTGGGGTCGCAACCCACAATCATGATGCGGTCGCCATGTTCAGCCAGACCGGCGATGGTGTTCTGGGAGGTGGTGGATTTGCCGATACCGCCCTTGCCGTAGAAAGCGATTTGGCGGGTCTTCTTTTCAGTCATGGTGTCTCCGGAAGATGAAGGGAAAAAGTTGAGTGTTCAGGCCCTCAGTAGCAACTGAGGAAGGGAAAGAAGCTGGGATGAACCTGCAGCTGCCGTTCCGGAGGAGAACGGGCTGCCGATAATTGGTGGAAATAATTAGTCATGGTTCCTAAGGCACCTGTACAACACGGATACTGGATTCGAGCCGCTCCCTCAGCCTGGCCTCAACGGCATAGCGAAGGGTGTCTGCACTGGAACTGCATGTGCTGCAATTTCCACGTAATTGCACATGTAGTTCGTCACCAACTAAACCGCAAACCTGAATGTCACCGCCATCCGCCTTCAGGTAGGGGCGAATGTCTTGCTCGATAACTGCATCAATCTGCTGGAGGCGCACCACCAGGGGGGCCTGGGGTGGCGCATCGGCAGCTGGGTTTGATTCAGAAACAATCGCATCGATTGTGTGCAGGCAACTGCCACAACCGCCACCGGCCTTGATGTACTGGGTAACTTGCTCGGTGGTACGCAGTCCATTCTCGGCAATTACCCGGCGAATGCGGGAGTCACTGATACCAAAACACTGGCATATCAGCACACCCTCATCATCGTGATGATCCTCCCTGGTAATCCCTCGGTAGTTGTAAATGGCGGCCTCAAGCGCCTCTTGCCCCATCACTGAGCAGTGAATCTTTGCCTCGGGCAAACCGCCCAGAAAATCAGCGATCTCGGCATTGGTAACCAGTAGGGCTTCGTCTAGCTTTAGGCCCTTAACCAGCTCAGTTAGCGCTGAAGAAGAAGCAATCGCACTGGTGCAACCGAAGGTTTGGAAACGGGCATCCAGAATGCGATCGGCCTCCACATCGATTTTCAGGTGCAAGCGCAAGGCATCACCACAGGCGATGCTGCCCACTTCCCCCACCGCCAGGGCCGTGGTGGGATCGGAGCTGGACTCAAAACTGCCCTGGTTGAGCGGGTTATGGAAAAGCTCTAGGACCTTCTCGGAATAGTTCCACATGGTGCTGATGGCGAAGGGGTGAAGGGAAGAAAAATTGAGGGGAAATGCTGAGTAGGAATTACTCCTTTGGATTAGTGGGTGCTAATTCCATCTGCTTGAGCCAAGCCACGTCGTCGTCGCTAAAGGGCGACAGATCCCGCAGCCTTTGCACCACCCCAGGCATCAGTTCAAGTACCCGATCAACTTCCTCTGCCGTGGTGAAACGGGAGAGTGAAAAGCGAATCGAACCGTGCAGGGTGGTGTAGGGCACCGCCATGGCCCGCAGCACATGGGAGGCCTCCAGGGAGCCGGAGGTGCAGGCAGAACCGGAGGAGGCGCAGATGCCGAAGCTATCGAGGGAGAAGAGGATCGATTCCCCCTCGATGTACTTGAAACCGATGTTGCTGGTGTTAGCCAGGCGGCTGGTGCCAACACCATTCACCACACAATCGCTGATCAGGGCCTGTAAACCCACCTCGAGGCGATCACGCAGCACGCCCACCGCCGCACTGGCGCCCGTTTGCAGAGCTTCACGGGCCTCACTGGCCGCCTGGCCCAGGCCGACAACACCAGCCACATTTTCTGTGCCTGCCCGGCGACCGCGTTCCTGATGGCCCCCCAGCAGAAAGGGCTGGAAGCGCACACCACGGCGCAGGTAGAGGGCACCCACCCCCTTGGGCCCATGGATTTTGTGGGCCGAAAGGGTGAGCAGATCCACCGGCAGGCTGCGCAGATCGATCGGCGCCTTACCCACCATCTGCACCGCATCCACATGCCAGAGGGCTCCGGCCTCTTTCACCAGCTCGCCGATCTGCTCCAGGGGAAAAGTGACCCCCGTTTCATTGTTGGCCGCCATGGTGGAAACCAGGGCGGTGGGGGTGCGCAACGCCTCGGCCAGCTGAACTAAATCCAACTGACCATGGCCGTCTACGCCGATAACAACGAGGTCGTAGCCCTCCTTTTCCAGCTGGCGGCACACATTGAGCACACAGGGGTGCTCAACTGCCGTGGTGATGATCCGGCGCCTACCGGCCATGGTGGCGACCGCCGAGCGGATCGCACTGTTGTTGCCTTCACTGCCGCAGCTGGTGAACACCACCTCCGTGGGTTCAGCACCGATCAAGGCTGCCACCTCATAGCGGGCCTGCTTGATCGCCAAACCCACCTCACCACCGAAGCGATGCATGGAGGAAGGGTTGCCGTAGGTTTGGCGGTAAAAGGGGAGCATGGCGTCCAACACCCCTTCGCTTACCTGGGTGGTGGCGTTGTTATCGAGATAGGTGAGGGGAGGAATGGTGCTCATGGGGTGAACGGCAGTGAATTGGTTAGCTGTGATGGCAAAAGAGGGAAACTGGCTGGCGATTTAGCAGCCCGCCAAGAGGGCAGTGGAGCCATCAAGGGGTGCTGGCTCAAGTTCCGGGAGCTGACCTGTAGTGATGTCGCCGTATACCTGGCGCACCGCCACTGAAATCAGCTCATGGGTTTCAATCACCCTCACGCCGAGATGGGCCAACTGCTGGCGGGGTGATGCACCAATCCGACTAACCAGCACCGCGGCGCAGTCTTCCAGCACTGAAGCAATACCCTTCATCGCTGCCTCTTCGCCGTAGCCCCCCTGGCAGTAGTGATCAACCTTGCGGTGGCCAACGAAGCGGCTGCCTTGGCTATCCACTTCGTACACCTGAAATTCCTTGGCGTGGCCGAAGTGCTGATTAACAAGACCACCGCCCTTGCTGGCGACGGCCAGAAGCAGCGTCGGTCCAGCAGGGGTGCCAGCAGCTGCAGCGGCCTCAGCGGCGGCAGCTGCAAGCACTTTTTCCGCCTGGTGCATCTGCTTACGGAACATTTCGATCGACTCGCGGGCCTGTTCGCGGGCGCCGTGATCCAGCACAGGGGTGGTAGCCATTACCTTCTCTTTGCTGAATTCCTGGGAGCGGTCTTCCCCCAGCAAACCCACCGCATCGGCACGGCATTGGCGGCAATGGCGCATCATCCGCACCGCCCCTTCACCGCAGGCGTCCTGCAGGCTGGTGAGCTCCGCCGGGGTGGGTCCCCGCTGGCCGCGCAGGCCAAACACCGTGCCGTGCTCCGGCGCCGAGATCAGCGGCATGATGTTGTGGAGGAAGGCACCGCGTTCGCGGATCGCCCGATTCACCTCGATCAGGTGTTCGTCATTGATCCCAGGGATCATCACCGAATTCACCTTGACCAGGATGTCTGCCTCCCGCAGCAGATCCAGGCTCTCCATCTGGCGTTCATGGAGCAGTTGCGAGGCCTCGCGACCGCGGTAGCGACGGCGCTCGAAATGGACCCAGGGATAGATCTCGGCACCGATGTCCGGATCGATCATGTTGATCGTGAGGGTCACGTGATCGATGTTGAGGCCCTTGAGCCGCTCGATGTGGTCCGGCAGGGCTAGGCCATTGCTGGAGAGACAGAGCTTTAGGTCTGGGGCCTCGCTGGCAATACGATCAAAGGTTTCAAAGGTGTGCTCCGGGTTGGCCAGGGGGTCTCCCGGACCGGCGATACCCACCACGGTGAGCTGGGGAATTTTCTCCGCCACCACCAGCACCTTGTGGGCGGCCTCCCTGGGGTTGAGCAATTCGCTCACCACCCCAGGACGGCTTTCGTTGGCGCAATCGTATTTACGGTTACAGAAATTGCACTGGATATTGCATGCCGGAGCCACGGCCACATGCATCCGTGCATAGTGATGATGGGCCTCTTCGCTATAGCAAGGGTGCTTTTCAATCCTGGCGCGGGTGCGTTCGTCCATTTGAGGTGCAGCCGGTTTGGCTTTTGCAGTGGACGGACAATTGCAGCTGGCCTTGGAAGCGGAGGAGGGAGCTTTCGTCATGGCGTCGCGAAAGAACTGCGATGCACCTGTCTTAACCGGTGCTTTAAACACGAAGCCCGGCGCCTTAGGTTGATTAGTGCTGCACTCGTTGCTCAAATCGACTGGCACAAAAGGCTTTTATTTTTCCTTCGGGTGGGGGTACGGGTCTTTCTGGGAAGGTGTGAAGGTATTCAGAAACGGCAAATTGGCGCTGAATTTGATTAGGCGAAGGAAATCAGTAACCATCGATTCAAATCAATTGAATCCGCCCAACGGCAGGCCAAGGGATGTCATCGATTGCAGTTACCGTTGCTACAGCACTCAAGCAAAGCTGGCCTGAGTGCACAGATCACAGCGGCGACCATGCTGTAGCGTTTAATACTGTTTTAATAGGTACAACGAACCGGGCGATGGCGTTGAGTGGAAAGGAATACAGCCACCTCACCCCAGTGAATTGCTAAGCGGCAGACTTGCTGGATTTGCAGCTGCTGTTCCCGTGGGGGTTTTGGTGATTGAAGCCAAAACTTTGAGGGCATTGAGGAGCCGCCCTGGCGATCTTGCCGGCCAAACGTGATGTTTATGGTCTTGGCATCTGCCAGAGCAGGAGATCTGCTGATGGTTCATGCACCCACCAACCGTGAACTGCTGACCGAACCGGCCTGCAGCCACAATCCAGCCGCCAAGGGCGGTTCAGCCAAAAAAGGCTGTGCCCAGAAGGCTAAACCTGGGGATGCCCAGGGGGGCTGCGCCTTTGATGGCGCCCTGATCACCCTGGTGCCCATCACCGATGTCGCCCACCTGGTCCACGGGCCGATCGCCTGTGGGGGGCACTCCTGGGGCACCCGCGGCAGCCTTTCCTCCGGTCCGCAGCATTATCGCCACGGTTTTACCACAGATCTAAACGAGCACGACATCATCTTTGGTGCAGAAACCAAGCTGCGCCAAGCGATTGAGGCGATCGCCCGGGACCATCGCCCCAAGGCGATCTTTGTTTATGCCACCTGCGTCACCGCCCTGATCGGTGAAGACCTCGATTCGGTTTGCAAGCAGGCGGCCCAGGCCCTGGCGCTGCCAGTGATCCCAGTGCACAGCGCTGGCTTTCGCGGCAGCAAAAACTTCGGCAACCGCCTGGGGGGCCAGGCCCTGCTCGACCATGTGATCGGCACCAGCCAAGCGCCCCGCCAAGCCGGCCCCTCAATCAACATCATCGGTGAGTACAACATCGCCGGTGAGGTCTGGGCGGTGGAGCCGCTGCTGGAGGCCCTAGGCATCCGCGTTCAGGCCAGGATCACCGGCGATGGCCGCTATGAAGCGATCGCCGCCGCCCACCAGGCCGATCTCAATGTGGTGATCTGCTCCAAGGCGCTGCTGAATGTGGCCCGCACGATGGAGGAGCGCTACGGCATTCCCTTTATTGAAGCCTCCTTCTATGGCTCCGCCAATGTGAGCCAATGCCTGCGCCAGATCGTTGATCATTTGGTGGATTCAAAGCTGGCCGATCTTTCGCTGATCGACCGCTCGGAGGCGTTGATTGCCACCCATACCGCACTGATGGGTAGCCAACTGGAGCCCTATCGGCAACGGCTGGCCGGCAAACGCATCGTGCTCTACACCGGTGGCGTTAAAAGCTGGTCGATCATCGCCGCCGCCGCCGACCTCGGCATGAAGGTAGTGGCCACCAGCATCAAGAAAAGCACCGCCGATGACAAGGCCCGCATCGAGGAACTGCTGGGTCCCGACGGGGTGTTGATCGAAAAAGGTGGCGCCGCCGAAATTCTCGACGTGATCGCCCGCACCGGTGCAGACATGCTGATCGCCGGTGGTCGCAATCAGTACACGGCCCTCAAGGCCCGCATCCCCTTCCTAGACATCAACCAGGAACGCCACCACGCCTACGCCGGCTACGAGGGCATCGTTGCCTTGGCCAGGGAAATCGATGAGGCGATGCACAGCCCCGTTTGGGAGCAGGTGCGTAGGCCGGCCCCCTGGGAGCAGGAACCATGACCAGCACTAAACCAGCCAGCACCGCCGCCCCGCCGCGGCAGGCCCTGGCCGTAGACACCTTCAAACACAGCCCGGCCCTTGGGGCGGCCCTGGCGCTACTGGGGGTAAAGGGCTCGGTGCCCCTACTGCATGGGGCCCAGGGCTGCACCGCCGCCGCCAAGGTGGTGTTGGTGAAGCACTTCAGAGAAGCAATCCCCCTGGCCACCACGGCCATGGATGAGGTGAGCACCGTGCTTGGCGGCGACGCCAACATCATCGAGGCGATTGCCACCCTCTATGGCAAGTCAAAGCCAAAGCTGATTGGCCTCTGCTCCACGGCCCTCACCGAAACCCGGGGCGACGATCTCGAGGGGGCGGTTTGTCGCCTGCGACAACAGCACCCAGATCTGGCGGAGTTGCCCATCGCCGTGATCCACTCCCCTGATTTCATGGGCGGTTTGCAGGAGGGCTTTGCTGCGGCAGTGGGCTCCCTGCTGGAGACCTTCGCCAGCCCCGGGCCCACCATCCCCGGCCAGATAACAGTGCTGGCCAATGCCTGCCTCGCCCCCGGCGATGGTCAGGAGCTCAAGGATCTACTGGAGGCCTTTGGCTACCAGCCCCTGCTGGTGCCAGATCTCTCTGATTCCCTTGATGGCCGCCTCAGTGAAGCGCCTTCCCCCTTGGCCCAGGGGGGCATCAGCGTGGAGCAGTTGCGGCTGGTGGGGCGCTCCGAACAGGTGATTGTGATTGGCGAAAGCTTGGCCGCCGTAGGGGCCCGGCTGGCGGAACGCTGCCACTGCTCACTCACCAGCATTCCCCAGCTGATGAGCCTCGAGGCGGTGGATGGCTTCATTCACCAACTCAGCCGCTGGAGTGGACGCCCGGTGCCGGAGCGCTACCGCCGCCAACGGCGCCAGGTGCTGGATGCCCTGCTAGACACCCACTTCTACTTCGGTAACAAGCGGGTGGCCCTGGCCCTGGAGGGCGATCTCCTCCAGGGCATGGTGGCCTTCCTGCAGGCCTGCGGCGCCAAGGTCCAAACGGCCCTCACCCCCCAGATCGGTGACCTGGCGCTGTTGGGGGAAAGTTGCGATGGCGCCCACCTGCTGGTGGCCAGCTCCCAGGCCGCTGCCCTGGCCCAAAGCAAAGGCATACCCCTCTATCGGCTCGGCTTCCCGATCACCGACCGCTTGGGCCAGGGCCTACGGGTGTCGATCGGCTACGCCGGGCTGCTGCGTCAACTGATCGAGCTGGGCAACATCTTGCTCGAACAGGAGTTAGCCCACCCCGTTCATCCCGGCGGATGAGCTTCTGACTTCGACTCCAGAAACAATCCCCATCACCATTCGCCACTGCCATGTACGTCGCCTTCGCTAGCCAAGACCAAATTCACATCGATGCCCATTTCGGCTGGTGCCCCTTTCTGGAGATCTACAAGGTTTCCACCGAGGGCCATGAGCTGCATCAATCGATTGCTTTCCCCCCCGGGGCCGAGCAGGACGGAGATGAAAACAAACTGACCCCAAGAATCAATGCCGTGCGGGCCTGCACCCTCGTTTATGTAACCGCCATCGGCGGCAGTGCGGCGGCCCGCTTGATCCGCGAACGGATCACACCGATCCGCAACCCCAACCCCAGCGAGCCGATCGAATCACTGCTCGATCGCTTGGTGGTGATGCTCCAGGGCACTCCCCCCCCCTGGCTGCGCAAGGTGCTGCAAGCCCAGCAGGTGACTTGAAGCCCGAAAGTCTTCCACCCCCATCAGCATTCCTCCAATGACCACCCCCCAACCCTCCATTCCTGAACTGGCCGAACCTGGGGCCCTGCTCCAGAGCGAAGCCAGCAAAGCCCTCACCCAACAGATCCGCGTTAACGACCCCTACGGCACCCTGCGGAACTGGGGCGATGAGCTGCTGATCAAGCCCTTCCTGGTGACCCGCGAGAAGAAGCGCAGCATCAGCATCGAAGGTCCAGTGGAATCGGCAACCCGCGGCCGAATCCAGGCCTTCTTTCGTTCCCTGGCCCATCGGATCGAATCCCGCACGGGCTTGATGACCCAGATGGTGCTGGATATCAATGAAGAGGGTTTTGGCTGGGCCCTGGTATTTGCCGGGCACCTGGTGCTGGTGAACCGCACCCTGCGGGATGCCCATCGCTTCGGCTTCCTCAACCTGGTGGAACTGGTGGCTGAATCCGACAAGCTCACCGAGCAAGCGGTGGCGCTAGCCGAACGCTATCCGGAGGTCGGTAACTCATGACCAGCAATGGCGACGACTTCCGGCAACTCGACAGCGAGGTGCTGCGCCAACGGATCCGTTCGCTAAACAGCAAGGCCGGACAGATGAAGATGGATCTCCATGATCTAGCTGAAGGTTTGCCCGCTGATTTCGAGCAGTTGCCTGGCCTTGCCGCCCAAACCCACGCGATCTTTGCCCAACTTGATGCCATGCGGCGCCACCTGCGCGAGCAGGAAGCCACCAGTACCCCTACCTGAACTTCGCCATGACAGCCATGACCCCTAACAAATCCGCAGCCTTGGCGACGATGGCTGGTTTCAAGCAGCTGGTGGATGCGGAAGATTATTTCCGCTTCTTCTCCCTTGACTTTGATCCCCAGGTGCTGAATGTGAATCGGCTGCATATCCTGCGCCACTTCTCCAATCAGCTCTCCAGCCAGGCTCCAACCTCAGAAGTTGCCGAAACAGAAGCCCAGTGCTTCGAGCGCCACCGCCAGGCCCTAGGGGAGGCCTATGCCCTGTTTGAGCACTCCAGCGGCGTAGAACAAAAGCTATTTGCTGTTTTCCGCCAAACCCCTGGGCACATCGTGCGCCTGGAGGACCTATGACCTTGGCGCCGCCCCTGGCCCCGCTCTCCCCTGGGCTCACTGAGCAGCAGCGGGAGCGCTACCGCCGCCAACTGCAGCTCCCCAACTTCGGCGAAGCCGCCCAACAGCGGCTGCTGGAAAGCAGCGTGTTGGTTACCGGCGTGGGCGGCCTGGGCGGCACCGTTGCCCTTTACCTGGCGGCGGCGGGCATTGGCCAGCTGGTGCTGGCCCGGGGCGGCAACCTGCGCCTAGACGATCTCAACCGTCAGGTGCTGATGCGCAACGACGGTGTGGGCAAATTGCGGGTAGATCAGGCCGCCGAAAGCCTGCGCCGTTTCAATCCGGAAACGCTGGTGGTGGCGGTGGCCGATTACGTCACCGCCGAAAACGTCGGCGGCCTGGTGGCCCAGGCCGAGATCGCCGTGGATGCCACCCACAACTTTGAGGAGCGCTATCTGCTGAATGACGCCTGTCTCCAGGCAGGTATCCCGATGGTGGAGGCCGCCATGGACGACATGGAGGCCCACTTGACCACGATCGTGCCGGGCCTCACCCCCTGCCTGCGCTGCCTCAATCCAGAGCCGCCCCCCTGGGACCGCCGCGGTTTCGGCGTGCTCGGCGCCGTTTCCGGTGCCCTTGCCTGCCTCGCCGCCCTGGAGGTGATCAAACAACTCACCGGTTGTGGCCCCACCCTCCAAGGCGAGCTGGCCCGCCTTGATTTCAACCAGCTCTCGATGCGGCGATTGCGGCTGCAGCGGGATCCCCACTGCCCCAGCTGCGGCTCGCTTCAGCCCTGACCAGCACCAACCCTTCGCCCCCCTACTGCCATGTGCGTCCGTTTTACTGAACCCGCTGAGCTGCGGCTGCGCAGCCTGATCCGCTCCCGCAACCTCGGCCCCGAAGCCGGCATTCGCGTCAGCGTTAGCGATGGTGGCTGTGCTGGCCGCAGCTACGACCTCAAGGTGGTAGCCGAACCCCAGGCCGATGATCACCCCTTCAAGGTGGGCGCCGTTGCCGTTTATGTGGACAACAGCAGCCTGCCGGACCTGCGCGGCGTGGAGGTGGATTTTGTGGAGGGGGTGATGGAAAGCGGTTTCCGTTTCTCAAATCCCCAGGCCAGTGGCAGCTGTGGCTGCGGCAAGTCTTTTTCCACCGCGGAAAACTGCAGCACGGAGAGCAGCTGTCATGGCCATTGACGTATACCTACCCCACGGCTGGCAGCGCCTGGGCATTGAACAGAGCCACATCAGCAGCGAAGCGAGAAGTATCGGTGAATTAATCGAGCTGCTCGAACAACGCTGGCCGCTGCTGGCCAAGGAGTGGCGGGGCAAAAATACACCCCTGGTCAGCCATCTGAAGCTATTCATCAATGGCGAACAGCTGGCCAAGGAAGGGGCCGAAGCCCAGGAGCTGAGCTCCGGTGATTGCGTTGATGTGCTGCTGCCGATCTCGGGGGGCTGATGGCTAAAGGGGGGCCAACTCAGTCCCGCTCACCCCGGGCCGGGCGCCCCAAACCACAGACAGCCATCATCTGCGCTTCCACCTGACGCAGCTGCTGGCGATCCGGTACATCCCGGTCTAACCGCCGCACCTTTACGGCAAAACTCATGAAAAACTTAAACATATCCTTTTCGGCTATGCCGTAGAGCCGACAGGTGTCGTACAGGGCCTGGGTCATGCAGTCCAACGCCGGCTCCACCGGAGCATCGCCGGGCACAACGCCGTCTACCAAACGAAAGGCCGCAGCGGTAAGCGCACGCTCGATCGAACCCATCCCAAAACCAGCAGGTGCTCAAAGCGTATAAATGGCTACCGTTTAAGGCAAGCCGTTATTGCGAAGACGTAATACATGATTCTTTAACCTTGCGGGCTGGCGGCAGGGTTTAAGCAAAGAACCCCGGCCAGCTATCTGAAAGAAAATAACAAGACTTACGCAATTCAAAAACAGCAATTGACAGGCAAAAATTAACACAAATCAATACCAATCCCGGCCTAAATATTGATATATATTCGATCACAGGGAACATTAAAGAGCTTGGCCGGGTGCTTGATGGCTGGATCAGCTCTAGCCCGCCAACCCCCCATGGGCGAATCTGGCTAGCGACCGCTATTGCCGCCAGATGACCCAGAGCACCCCCCGCTGGTTTGTAAAGGGAGATCTGGATGGCTGGCTGGGCCTCGGGCTAGACAACCTGATCCAGCTGCTGCTGATCCTTTCCCTCTGCGGCGGGGTTTTGGGATATCCGGCGGAGTTGTTATTTGGCAAGATTCTGCCTGGGGTGGGCATCAGCCTGCTGGTGGGCAACCTGGCCTATGCCGTGCAGGCCTATCAACTGGGCCAGCGGGAGGGCCGCTCAGACCGCACCGCCCTGCCCTACGGCATCAACACAGTTTCCCTGTTTGCTTTCATTTTTCTGGTGATGTTGCCAGTGAAACTGGCGGCCAGGTCGAGCGGCCTTGATGAGGCCAGCGCCGTGCAACTCTCCTGGGAGGCCGGCCTGATGGCCTGCCTGGGCTCTGGCCTGCTGGAGGCCGGTGGTGCCTTCGTGGCCGATGCCCTGCGGCGCTGGCTGCCCCGGGCCGCCCTGCTCTCCACCCTGGCCGGCATTGCCCTGGGCTACATCTCCCTGGGCTTTCTGCTGCAGACCTATGCCCAACCGGTGGTGGGGCTGTCGGTGCTGGCCGTGATCCTGGTCACCTACTACGGAGGGGTGCGCCTGCCCCTGCCCGGCGGTTTGGTGGCCGTGCTGCTGGGGGTGGCCCTGGCTTGGGCCACGGGGCTGATCCCCAGCGATGCCGCCAGCTGGCGGGCAAGTGTGCAACAGATCGGTTGGCATCTGCCACAGCTAGAGCTCGCAGCCCTTTGGCATGGCCGGTCCCAATTACTACCCTGGCTGGGGGTGATCGTGCCCATGGGTCTGTTCAACATCCTCGGCTCACTCCAAAACCTTGAAAGTGCTGAGGCCGCCGGTGATCGCTATCCGGCGCGCAGTTCCCTATTAATCAATGGCCTCGGCACCATCACCGCCGCCGCCCTTGGCTCCTGTTTCCCCACCACGATCTACATCGGCCATCCCGGCTGGAAGGCGATGGGGGCCCGCATTGGCTACTCCTGGCTGAATGGCCTGGTGATGGCCCTGGGCTGCCTATTTGGCCTGTTTGGGGTGGTGGGTCAGTTGGTGCCGATAGAAGCCGGCATGGCCATCGTGCTCTACATCGGGGTGGTGATCACCGCCCAGAGCTTCCAGGCCACCCCCGAACGCCATGCGCCAGCGGTGGTGCTCGGCTTGATGCCAGGGCTGGCCGGCTGGGGGGCAACACTTTTAAAGGCTGGCCTGCGCACGGCAGGGGCCGGGGCTGGAGGCAGCGAGCAAAACTTCGGCCCCTGGATCCTCAGCTCCCTGGAGCAATCAGATATCTGGGCGGCAGGACTATTTGCCCTGGAACAGGGCCAGATCATTTCGGCGATGCTGCTGGCGGCAATGCTGGTATTCGTGATCGAACGCCAGTTCTTGAGAGCCGCCCTGCTGGCGGCCATCGCCGCCGGCGCCGCCTGGCTGGGCTTGATCCATGCCTGGCAGTTCACCGCCTCAGACACGGTGCTGCAACTGGGCTGGGGGGTGGGTGCCCCCTGGGCGATGGGCTATGGGGTGATGGCCTTGGTGTTTAGCTCGGCCGCAGCCCTGCGGGCTCGCCAGAGCCCCTAGAAACGCTGCCTAAGCGAACTAGTACTCAAGCCGATATCCACCAGAAACAGCACCAGCCCCAGCATCAATGCCCCCATCGCCACCATGAACAGGGGACTAACCGCTGCCCCCAGGGGCAACTGCTTGCTGGCATCGGCAAACAGATTGATTACCACTGCCGCCACCAAGAGGGCCGCAAAGGTGCAGCAGCCAATGGCCAGGCTCAGCAACTGAATCCGCAGTTTTTGCAGCTTGAATTCACGACGTTCCCTGGTGGCAATATTTTTCCTTTGTGGGCTCCCCTCTGCCAGCAACCCATGGGCCCGATCCACCACCCGGGCGAGACGACTGGCCAACACATTTAAAAAACCCGCCACCCCAGAAAACAAAAAGGCCGGTGCGGCAGACAGCTGGATGGCATGGGCCAAGGCCAAGGCTGATTCGGAACTAGTCATCAGCACTAATCGTCGGAACCAAGCATCAGCTCACGTTAAGCACCACCCCCAGCACCAGCAGCATCAAAGCAATCGTGCCAATCGCCCAACGGACATGGCGCTGGGCATCGGCATTGGTCTCACCAAAGCTCATCGCCCCCTCATCGGCATAGAGGTTGTCGTGATTTTCCTCGTCGTGGGTATGCATCTAAACCCTGCAAAAGTGTCTATATAAAAATCTAGGCACGGCAAACCAGTGGCAGCGGATTAACGTATTAAATATTAATGTATTAAATATAATATATTAAATATAATGTATTTAGTTTGAATTTATTAAGCTTGAATTTATTAAATTGCTTTTTAAGTCGTTGGCTAAATATCCGCCTAGCCCTGGGGGCGGGGCAGTTCACCGGGCCGCAGCTTGAGCGACTTGGGCTGCCCCCCCCTATCGACGGTCACAGATAGTTCTGCCCCCACCAGGCCCCGGTCCACAGCCACCTGCACATCCGAGGGGCTCTTCACCACCTGGCCAGCCACCTCAACAATCAGATCGCAGGTTTTCAGGCCCCCCTCGGCGGCCGGGCTGGCCTGCACCACATCCACCACCACAACGCCATTACGTTCTGGCAGGCGACAACTGTTGCCGGTGGCATTCACCTCCCGGGCCAACTGAGGGGTGAGGGCCTGGAGTCGCACCCCCAGGTAAGGGTGACTGGCGCGGCCCCGCTCCAGAATCTGCTGGGCCACCAGCCGCGCCTTATTGATCGGGATCGCAAAACTGAGGCCGGCGCCAGGGGCCTGGCGGATCGCCGTATTGATGCCGATCACCTGGCCGCGGTCGTTGATCAAGGGTCCACCGCTATTGCCAGGGTTCACCGCCGCATCGGTTTGGATGAAGGCCACCCGTTGGCCGCCGCCGAGGGCATCGGTGCGGGCCGTGGCGCTCACAATCCCGAGGGTCACTGTGTTGTCTAGCCCCAGGGGGTTGCCAATCGCAATCGCCCATTCGCCAGGGCGCACCACGGAGGAATTACCAAGCGGTGCCACCGGCAAGCCTTGGGCCGCCACCTTCACCACCGCCACGTCGGTGAGCGGATCGGCCCCCAGCACCTTGCCGGGATAACTGCGGCCATCGGGCAGGGTCACCGAAACGTTGTCTGCCCCTTCCACCACATGGGCATTAGTGAGCAACACCCCATCGGAGCGGGTAATGAAGCCAGAGCCCAAGCCCTGCTGCTCCTGCACCGGCGGCCCTGAGCCGAAAATGCCCCCCATCGGGTTCACCACTTCCTTCTTGGTGTCGATTCGCACAACCGCTGGACCTACCTTGGCCACCGCATCGGCCACAAAGCTGTTGCCCTGCTGCAGAGGCGCAGCCGTAGGCCCATCACTCACGAGGGGGGCCTTGGTGGGGGCAGGGCGCTGGAAGGGCCACTGGCAGCCTGCCAGCAGCAGCAGGGCAGCCACTGGCAGGCCAATCAGGGGGTTTCGGGACACCGGGACCTAGGCAGGAAAAAATGGATGAATGCAGTATCGCGCCAGTCAGTGGGGGCCGGTGGCTCCCCCTATATTCGGTCCTCGGCCCAGGGTGGATCGGTTCTCCTCACGTGACTGGCTCCCCCCCCCCTGATACGACTCTCTGGGAACGGGTGCAGGAGGAACTGCAGTCGAACCTGAGCAAACCCACCTTTGAAACCTGGATCCGCCCTGCCCGCTGCCTGGCAAGCCGGCCGGGAAGGCTGGAGCTAGAGGCGCCAAATACCTTTGCCGCCGGCTGGTTGCGGCGCAATTACCAGGGCTTGATCGCCGAGGTGGCCAGCGCCATCACCGCCGCCCCGGTGGAGGTGGTGATCAGCGCCGCCGAAGGCAGCGAACAGCAGCCGCTGCCACCAATGGCGGAGGCAGCGCCAAAACCAGGGCCGGAGACCAGCTCCAGTCCGGGGCCACTGCCGCGCCTAAAGGCCAACCTCAACCCCCGCTATGTGTTCCAGCGGTTTGTGGTGGGCCCCAATAGCCGCATGGCCCATGCGGCGGCCTTGGCCGTGGCCGAATCCCCCGGCCGGGAATTCAACCCACTATTTCTCTGTGGCGGGGTGGGCCTGGGCAAAACCCACCTGATGCAGGCAATCGGCCACTACCGACTGGAGATAGATCCCACCGCCAGGGTCTTCTATGTGTCTACGGAAACCTTCACCAACGACCTGATCCTGGCGATTCGCAAGGACGGCATGCAGGCCTTCCGCGACCGCTATCGAGCCGCAGATCTGATCCTGGTGGATGACATTCAGTTCATCGAAGGCAAGGAATACACCCAGGAGGAATTTTTCCATACCTTTAATGCGCTCCATGAGGCGGGCCGCCAGATCGTGATCGCCAGTGACCGCCCCCCCAGCCAGATCCAACGGCTGCAGGAACGGCTGATCTCGCGTTTTTCCATGGGCCTGATTGCAGACATCCAGGCACCGGATCTGGAAACCCGCATGGCGATCCTGCACAAGAAAGCTGAGCAGGAGGAGATGCGTTTACCGCGGGACCTGATCCAATACCTGGCCGGTCGTTTCACCTCCAACATCCGGGAGCTGGAGGGGGCCCTCACCCGGGCGGTGGCCTTTGCCTCGATCACAGGCCTACCGATGACCGTGGAATCGGTGGCGCCACTGCTGGGCACAGGCATGCCCGATGGCGATATAAATCCAAAACTAGTGCTGGACAAGGTGGCCGAAGTCTTTGGCGTAAGCGCCGAGGAAATGTGCAGCAGCAGCCGCAAGCGGGCCGTGAGCCAGGCCCGCCAGGTGGGCATGCATCTGATGCGCCAGTGCACCGACCTAAGCCTGCCCAAGATCGGCGACCATTTCGGCGGCAAAGATCACACCACCGTGATGTATGCCGTGCAACAGGTGGATAAAAAACTGGCCACTGACCCTAATCTCGCCAACCAGGTGCAACAGGTGAAGGATCTGCTGCAGATAGATTCCCGTCGCAAAAAACGCTAATCCTTTGGTTACCAGCTAACTAAACTCAGAGGAGCTGATCAATTGCCGCTGCAAAGCTGGTTTCAAGCTCGCCAATCTCGCCATTCTCCTGCTCGGGTCGCAGGGTGAGGTTAACGTAGGTGCGACCAAAACTAATGTCAGGAAAGCGCCCCTCTTGCTCAGAGAGGTCGTTGAGTCGCTCCAGGAAGGTGCGGGTGGGTTCGTAGTCCTCGAACTCAATCCGCCGCTCAAGTCGGTCGGGACGCGCTCGTTTAATCCATTGCTGCTCCATGTATCAGAGCTTAATACCTAGGCTGCACATCAGAGAGTAGATGGGTCAAGACAATCGGTGCGGGAGCTGCTCAGCCGCGCCGCCCAACTGGCGGCATAGGCCCGGTTTGCCGCCTGGGCTGCGGCCTCAGGGTGATCGAGCCTGTAGGGGAACGTGCCGGCGATGGCGGCATTAGTAACGCAAAACATCGACTTTTGGAAACTGAGGCAGATCTTCACTCGGACATCCCCTTCACCACGGGTGGTTTGGCGATACCACTGGTGCAAACGCTCCGGCAGATGGCGATACATGTCCTGCATCAGCAGACTGGGGGGGATGCCGGCGCCCATGCTGGGCAGGGGATCGGCAAACAGGGCGCCGTAGGTGAAGGTGCTCTGATCCGGAGAAATCTGCTGGGCCTGGGCGTTGAAAGAGACGGTGCCCAAAAACGGCATCCCCCTTAAGAAGACAGCCTCCACATAGGGCACCGCCACATCGGCAAGAAAGGTAAGGCCAGCCTCCGGTGGGAGGACCCAGAACCGGTCCCCAGCAAGCTCAACCGCGTAGCTGATCGGATTTGCAGCTGCAGCCACCAATCCCTGGCGCAGGAAATCAACCACCGCAGCCACCGTGCTTACCCTGCCGTCCTTTTCGGCTCGGGCTAAATCAAGGAACAGATCACTCATCACCCGCCAAAACTGGCCAAGGGCATGGGTGGTCGCGGCAGAGCGAATCAGCTCCAGCAAGAAATTTGGGAACAGGGGATGGAGCAAGGCCAGCAGGGGATCACGGCTGGTCTTGCGGCCAATGATTGCGACGCAGTTTGCCCGGAAGGCTTCGGAATCGAGGTAGGCATCTAGACCACCGGTGCCATGCCAGAACATCGCCTTCTGGCAGTACTCCGCGTATTCAAAGTTGATACGGTCATGGATCAGGTGCCGCCAGATCTTGCCAGGGCTCAAGTCACCATCTAGATAGCGAAAGGCAGGCACCGGATTAAGGAACTGCTTTTCGGCCTGGTAAATGAGGTTGGTGCTGTAGGCGTCAAGCACCTCCCCATAGCTTTCAAGCACGTCCACCACCTGCATCAGATGGTTGGGTGTCTCGGCCAGGAAAATCTGACCAGCCAGCAACTTTGCCTCCAGTTCGGCAGCAGTAGGCATGCCACCGGCATGGGTGAGATCAGCGGAAATGATCGGCATTAGCTCAGCCCTCCGTTCTGAAGGCTGGCCAGCAGGGCCGGCAGCTCAGCCATGGTGGTGGTAGCAGACTCACTGATGCGACCCAACCATGAGGGCAAGAGGCCAATTGCCACCACAGCAATGGCCAGGGCCATTGCTGGAATTGTTTCCCGGGGCGCCACCGGCGCCAAGCGAATATCAAGCCTGGCATCAGCCACGGGATTGCTTGGGGGCGTGATAGCCATGCGACCGAAGAAGGCGCGGTTAACCAAGAGCAGGAAATAAACCGCTGTTAAACCTGAGCCCACCATGCATAGCAATGTGGCGAGAGGAAAAGCCTCGAGACTGCCACGAAACACCAAAAACTCGGAGATGAAGCCAGCCATACCTGGCAAGCCAGCGCTGGCCATAACCCCAAGGATCATCAAAGTACCCGTGAAAGGCAGGCCCCTTTCTGGATTTAGCAAACCACGTAGTACCTCAAGATCACGGGTGCCGGTTTTCCGGTAAACAACCCCCACCAAAAGAAAAAGCAAAGCCGAGATCAAACCGTGACTGATCATCTGAAAGACTGCGCCCAGCAGGCTTAACGGGGTGGCTGCCGCAGCCGCCAAAAGGATGTACCCCATGTGGCCAACGGAGCTGTAGGCGACCATCCGTTTCATGTCCCGTTGGGCGATTGCCGCTAGGGAGCCATAGAGGACGGAAACCGCGGCCCAGCCAGCCAGCCAAGGGGCCATCAAGCCCCAAGCCTCTGGGAACATCCCCAAACAAAAGCGCAGCAGGCCATAGGTTCCCAATTTCAGCAACACCCCTGCCAAAAGTACCGACACCGGTGTGGAAGCCTGGGTGTGGGCATCTGGCAGCCAGGTATGGAAAGGTACAAGGGGAATCTTGATGCCGAAGCCGATCAAGAGCGCCACCAGTAGCAATATTTGCTGCCCCATCGCCAGCCGCTCACTAAGCACAGGAGTGATGCTGAAATCAACGGTGCCCGTAAATAAGGCCAGCCCAAGAAAGGCCCCAAGAATCAGTACCCCAGAGACAGCAGTAAAGATCAAGAACTTTGTAGCCGCATAGGCCCGACCAGTACCGCCCCATATGGAAATCAGCAACCAGAGAGGAACCAGTTCCAACTCGTAAAAAAAGAAAAACAGCAGCAGATTTTCAGATAGAAAAACTCCATTAACTGCTCCACTGATTAGCAGCAGGAGGGCAAAGTAAATTCTTGGTCTCTGGCTGATATCACGGGTGCAAACGATTGATACCAGGGCAAGGGCTGCATTTATAAGTACAAGAGGCAGCGAAAGGCCATCAATACCAAGTTTGTAGTCAAGACCAATACTATTAACCCAGCCAAATGACTCCTGAAACTGCATCCCACCGTCACTTGAATCAAAGGCCCACAACACCCGCAAACTCCAAGCAAGTTGCAGGGCAAGAATCACAATGGCTACCAACCGCATCCGCCCTGGTACCGGCTGCCCCGGCCAGAACAGCAACAGAAAAGCTCCCAAGAAAGGAATTAGCAGCAGGTAGCTGAGCATTAGGAAGTACTCATCCGTGGAAGAAGGAGAGAATGGCCATCAGCACAACAATCGATAGCACAAGCGTTAGCACATAACTCTGCATTTGACCGCTAACACCAAGCTTGAGCGTTTCGGCGCTTGCCATTGACGAACTTCCAATGCGATCGACCAAGCCATTTACAAGCACCCGGTCCAGAGTATTTGTAAATGAAGCTAGGCGTGCAACAAAAGCGACAATCGTCGCCTTATAGATTTTTTCTGTATAGAAATCGTAGGCAAGCAAATCCTGGAGTGTGCGCAGGGGCTTAAGCACAGAGCGTGACCAAAATTTGTCGAGCCGAATCAGACAACCTGCGATCAGGCCGATAGAGCCGCTGGCAACCACCAGGATGGTTGTTAATGCGGCGAAATCTGCAATTCCATGGAGGGAATCAATACGATTTATCCCTAAAGGAATTAACATCACTAGCACCGCCAAGCTCACCATTGGCAATGCCATCAACCAATTCACCTCTGGAGCCCTGCGGGTCTTTGGGTGAGGTACATCTAGGAAAACCTGGCGGAACACCCGCACCAAATTCAGTGCTGTCAAACCATTAGTTAACAGTACCACAGCAGCCAATAGGGGGGCCTCCCTTAGCAGAGCTTGCACCAGCAAGCCATAACACCAGAAACAGCCCAAGGGAAGTATTCCGGTAAGGCCTGCGCCTGCCACCAGGAAAGCTGTTGTAGTGGCAGGCATACGACTCCCCAGACCGCCCAGTTCGGTCAGGTCTTGGCAGTTAGTGGTGGAAATCACACTGCCCACGCTCATGAACAGCAGCGCCTTCGCTAAGCCATGGGAAAATAGCAGTAATAGGGCAAGAAACGGCTGCTCGAAGGCGATGGCGATAAACACCAAACCCAGATATGAAGTTGTGGAATAAGAGAAAGCACGCTTGAGATCCACCTGGGCGATAGCCACCAGGGCACCACCTAGGGCACTGATAGTGCCAACCACCAAGAGCACAGAAGTTGCAAATGGTGAAACCCGCAGCACGGGCATTAATTTCAGCAGGACTAGCGCACCGCAGGTCACCACAACAGAGTTGCGTAGTATTGATGCTGGGTTAGGTCCCTCCATGGCTTCATCTAGCCAAAGATGCATCGGGAACTGGGCGCATTTACCAATGGGTCCAGCAATCAGCCCTAAGCCCAACAGGGTGGCAGCAAGGGGTGAGAGCGGTGTGTTTGCAGCCCAGATATAAAGGTCATCAAACTCCATGGACCCTGCCCAGGCAGATAGTGCCACAACCCCCATCAGCAGCAGCACATCCCCAACACGCTTGGTAAGAAATGCATCCCTTGCGGCCGTGACCACCAGCGGCTGGGCGTACCAAAAACCCACCAACATATAGGTGGAAAGGGTGAGCATCTCAAGCAAGAAATAGCTCATAAACAAATTGCTGCTCAACACAACACCGGCCATGGCCCCCTCGAAGAAACCCACAAGGGCAAAGAAGCGGGCCAAAGACCATTCCTTATCGAGATAACCGAGGGCGAAAACCTGCCCAATCAAACTGGTGAAGGTAACCAGCTCCAGGGCCGCCAGATTAGTGAGAGAAAGATCAAAGCCAATGCGCAGATCAAGGCCCGCGGCATGGAACCAGGGAATATCTAAGTGCTGAGGGCCAAGGCTAAGGACCTCCCTAATAACTAAGCTGCCATGAAAGACTGCTGCCAAGGTAACCAGCAGGTTTAGATAAGCGGCAGGTCGCGGCCCATTCAGCTTGATCCAGCCTGCGGCCCAAGGCAGGGAAATCACCATGCCACATAACCCATACAGGGGTATTAGCCAGGCCAGCTGTATCGGCAGAGGGAGATAGTGGTCCAAGTTGATTGGGGCGGCCCCTGGGGCCAGAGGAATCAATCGCTCGGCAGAAAATTTTAGTGATTCTCAGCAGATAACAGCCGTGGGCCTGGGACAAAAGCTCCGGGCCTTAGCTGTAGCTAGGGTCATGATTGCTTAGAAATGGGCCCGCTCCTGGCTTGCGGCCCCGTTGATGGCCAAACCCTGCAGCCAGGAGTCCAACTCCTGGCCATGGTGCAGTTCTTCATTCCAGAGAGCTCTGAAGAAGCTGGAGTTCTCATCGTCACCAATCATTTCGCAGAAACTAGTTGCATCAGCGTAGTGGTTGATCAGATCTTTTTCCAGACTGGCATTCAAGTGCAGAAGGCCAATTAGATCTGCTGCATCTTGCACCGGCCGCAGCTGGGAACTGGCCGGTGCTACCCCCAGGGCGAGCATGCGCTGCACGATCCTTTCGGCGTGCTGCAGCTCTTCCACCGTTTCCTGGCGGAACCTGGTAGCGGCATTTAAGTCGCCCCAAAGCTCCACCAGGCAAGCCTGGGTCAGGTACTGCTGCACAGCCGAGAGTTCTAGGCTCAGGGCACGGCCAAGAAAACCCAATACCCGCGGATTAACGGCAGCCATGGCCATCAGAGACGGCGTTCAACGCCACTAGGTGCGATGGCTGCTTCCACTTCGCCATGGGGACGGGCAATGATGTGGGCTGCCACTAGGCCATCACCCACCCGCTCGCAGGCGTCGGCACCTGCACGAACAGCTGCATTAACTGCACCGGTTTCACCACGCACCATCACGGTGACGTAGCCACCACCAACAAATTCACGGGCCACCAAGGTGACCTCAGCCGCTTTGGTCATGGCGTCTGCTGCTTCGATTGCAGGAACCAAACCTCGGGTTTCGATCATGCCGAGGGCGATGCCGTGTATGGAAGGTGCCATGGAGAAAGATTTGGGGGAAGGGGATTTGGGAGGAGTAGTAGCACCGGAGCTGCCGCTGCGGCCGCTGGCAGCTGCGGAACGGCTGCTGGTCGTTGTGGACCGGCTGCTGGAGGCCGCAGCGGGTAGGACTTTGGCGGAGGCAACAACCGAAGCAGCTGGGTTAACAGCGCTGGTTGTAGTTGGTTTCGACAGGTCGGGGGGTGTCGGGGGTGAGCTGACATCTCCCGGTTCTGACGACTTAGCCGTCACCTCAGGGGCTGAGGGCTGGGTACCCGCAGAACCAGGTGCGGCGTTTGAAGCCGCACCCGATTTGGCGGTGGATCCGGTTCGGGGGGGACGGCTAACCATTGGTTTAGGGGTTGTAGAGGAACAGGAGCGAAAGGGGGGCTACCTAGGTACGGCATTCACCGGACAGCAAGGGGGTTCACCCGTCCGGTTCCCAAAAGTCGATGATTCCTCCAATCGTTAGATCAGTCTGCACTTCTGGGTTACCGCAGGCGAAGCGGGCCGCCGAGCCACTGGCGGTAAATACCCAGTTACCTGGGGCTGCCCCCACCGGATCAACTGCAACACTCAGCTTGCCCTTGACGTTGCGAAGCACCCGCAGATTGCTGTGGGCTAATCCCTGCACCCTTTGGGTACAAACAAGAGAACCGGTGACCTGCATAATTTCCATCAACTCACCCCTGATGAGGCTGGGGCGCTACTTGCATCAGGATCCCAATGGTCAATAATCCCAACGATAGTTAAGTCGCTTGGATAAGACTTGCCGCCCGCAGCCTCGCGGGCGGCGGAACTACCAACACAAATAACCCAGTCTCCAGGGATACAACCAACGGCATCCACTGCCACCTTCTGTGTGGTGCCATCAAGCACCACCTGAAGATGTTTGTGTTCGAAATCGGGAATGCGGTTAGTGGAGACCAGCGGCTTAAGCACCTTGCATATCAACATGTCAGTGACCTCCTGCGCTTGAGAAAGTAATAGTCGAACCCACAACTTCGGCCGGCACATGCCGGTCTTGGTCGCGGATGGTTAGCAGAGTGTGAAGCAGACCCTGCTGCACCAGCTCTGGATAGCGGCTTTCTATGGCCGCCTGCACGCGGCGACCATGGCCCACAGCCCGCTCGCGGGCTCCAGGAACGTTGCCATGGTAATCGAAACGAGCCACCACGGGCACTGGCAAGCCCCGGGAAACATTTAGCCCCGTAAATATTTTGATACCTACATCAAGATCTGGGGCTCCCTCTTCGACGGTATCCATATGGGCAAAATAAGTAAGATTGCGCAGGTGAATCTCCTTGAAGCCAATTCCTACGCCAATGAAGAGCTCGGCATGACCGCCATCACTGTAATGGCCATTGTGATAATTGCGCACGTAGTCGATCTGGGAAATATTATTCTCCAGCAGTCGAGCGATAAATCTCACCATGCCCGGATCTGGAGTGCTAGCAGCAGCATCCTCTACCATGGCGATAATCCTTAAACGACACTCTTGAACAGATAGCTGGGCCGTGACGTCATAAATATCTTTAGCATCAAGCCAACTCTCAAGATTGGTAGAGCCATCCATACCAGGCACATGCACCCTAATCGCATCGGTATCAGTATCGATGCCGATCAGCAGCAGATCTACAGATGCCCCACAACAGAAACTGTTTTCTACCGCTATTTGGAAGTCATGCAGTTTCGCAAGGCCGCAGGAAGCCGCCAAGGCATCGTTGCTGCCGTGGGCAGCGCAACCCTCATGGGCTGGATCAATAGAACTGAAGTGGTAGAGCACCATCTTCAGGTAACGGGTATCTTCATGGGCAGGGTTTGGCAAGCCTTCCCGATAGCGCCGATGCTCAGTTTTTATCCAGCGGTTAACAGTGTTTTCAACGTCAAACATGGCGCCAGCATGGGGGCGGCGCCGTACGGAACTGAAGGGCAAGCGCAGGGCATAGGCCATGGCATGGGCTAGCCGGCCATCGGCGCAGGGGGTTACATCAAGCAGATGAAAACCACATTCCAATAGGAATGAATCAAAGGATTGGGCTGCCGGGCTGCCCGGCTTACCGCCAAGGGGATCAGTTTGGAAGAAACTGGCGCTGGTCTGTTCGTAGGTTTCGAATACACACCATGCAAACAAGGTGCGCATATCCAATTGACTTACCCAAGCCCGTTCAAGAATGGGCAGGGGCAGGTTGAAACCAAGGCAATCCCTGGAAAGTTTTTGGGCCCGTTCTACGAAATCAGACTCATGCTGAAGCCCAGAAAGTTGCTTCAGCAGCGGCACTATGCGATCAAAACCTTCCTTTACCTGCAGGTCGTAGGCCCGAAGGCTGGAATTGGTAGCTAAATCAGTGAGTGGATGACCAGTGCCTAAGCGACTCTGCCTAGGCAAGACGTTTGGGCTAAGCCCGCGCCGTTGCCGCGCCGCCGTCCCCATTGCCTCCGTTGTGGAAGTTGACTGCCCCGGGCGCCGACGCAGGGCAGTGCCAGCCAGGGGACGTTCGCGTGGTTCCGGGCGACGGGACATGGCTGGTTTAGCCCCGAGCGCCGCCAGAAACTGTAATCAGCGAGCCAGCTTGGGTGTTACCACTGGAGCCGGTTACGCGACTCACTGGTGAAGGCAGTGCCTCATTGCGCTTGGCCTCAAGACTGGGCATGGAACCCTTGGAGCCTGGCCGACTGGGGTTGCGGCGCCGGGCGGAAACCCCCTCGGTGCCAGTAACCCTTTTGCCACGGTCCCAATCGTCACCGGTGATCTTCAGGCCAGCAGAAATACCTTCACCGGTTACCCGTGAAACAGGCCTGGCATCCTCATCTACGGTTAACGGCGCGGCTGCAGCCAACTGGATTTGTTGGCCACCCAGCCTTTGGTTGCCCCGATCAAAACGAAACTGCTCGGTGCCGGTGATCTTGTCGTCGGCCATGGCGAAGGGGCCAGTAACTCGACTACCCAGTTCATAGCTGGAACCAGTTACACCAGCCTTCCTTTCACTAGCGCTGTGGGCTGAACCAGCAGGGGATTGAACGCTGAACTTTTCCCAGGGTTTTCCACTGAGGGGGCGGGGAAAATCAGCAGGGGTGGTGATCTCAGAACCACAGGATTCAGCCCGCTGGTCAACACCTATATAAGGGGTGCCGGTAACGTCCTCACATGCGCCCCGCTCGGCCCCGGTCATTACCCCACCAATGCCAGGCCGGATGCCAGTCATAACAGTGCCCATGGCCACCGGAGGCCGTTGTGGAACATTTCTCGCCTGGTTTTTATTGCACCAGTTACCTGCATCTTCAAGGCCGGCATAGGGAGTTCCGGTAACGAGCTTGCAGGTGCCCGGTTCATCACCGGTGACCTTCTCAGAGCGACCGGTGCGAGTACCACTCACCACCTGCTGGCGATTAGTGACGCTGAAACCTACCTTTGCAGCCTCCGGCGCTGGAATGCCACCGCAAAAGCGATCGTATTGCTGGCTGCCAATGTATTCATCACCAGTGATGATCTTGCAGGAACCAGGTTCATCACCAGTCACATGCTCGCTGCGTCCAACTGGGGTACCGGTGATCCCAGTGCCCCGCAGGGTTTGGAGACTGGCCACCTTGGCAGGGGCGCGGTCAGAAGCCTGGTTGGGATTATTGACGTATTGATTGCCGGTGAGTTGCCGCCCGGAACCAGACTCGTCGCCGGTTACCTTCTCTGAACGACCAACCATTACGCCAGAAACCTGTTGGCCCGCTTTGGTCTGGCCATGGTCCACCTTGCGTGGGGAAGGAATGCTGCTAGCTGAGCTGCCACAGAAGCTGCTGGCCTGATTAGCCGAAACGTATTCAGTACCAGTGATGTTCTTGCAAGTACCAGGTTCGTCGCCGGTTACCTTCTCTGAGCGACCCACTTCGTTGCCAGTGACTCGGTTGCCATGGCTGGTGGCACTAACCCGCACCTTATCGGGCTGTCGGCTAGCGGTCTTGCCTTGGCAGAAGGTCTGAAATACTTCAGCTCCAAGGTATTCAGTGCCAGTGATGTTGCTGCAAGTGGCAGCCTCGTTGCCAGTGGTTTTAACCGAACGGTTGGGCTGGGTGCCAGTCACAATTTGACCGGAAAGTGTTTCGCTTACACCCACCTTTAGGCTTGACTCAACGGCGGCGGACTGCTTTGCACCATGGCGGTTAGGGCCGCTGGGTCTGGTGCAACCACTGCGGGCGCTACCTGCTGAACCAATCTTGCACTTGAGTTCGCGCACCTTCTGGGCCAACTCGCGACTGTTCATGTCGGGATTTCCCAGACGAGCCACGGTGGCGGCGCTGCTGTTGGTGGAGATATTGGCAGCCTTCCCCCGCTTTGAAAGGGCCTCACGGCGGGCAAGCACTAAGGCCCGACTTTGGTTGTGCTGGGCAGTCCGCTTGGGCGTGGAGGAGCGCCCCCCATGGCGGTTAGCAAGGGAAGTAGTTAGTTCCCCCCCCCCAGTTCGCCTACTGATCGCCGCCCTGGCGCTCGGTTCCTGGCAACTGCATTTGTGCTCCTTTGCAGGGGCAGCTGCCTGGACATTTGCAGATGCCAAGGCAGTGGCTTTTATCTCCTCGTTGCGGGTGCGATCCCTAGAACTGTCAGCCCGCTTGCCACCGCGAGAAAGTGCTTCACGTCGGGCAAGAACCAGCTGCCTGCTTGGATTGGCCAAGGGCTTAGCAATCGAACGGCGAGCAGGGCTGCTGCCTAGGCCAGCGGTTTCTCTGCGCTCAGTAGGCCTGGAACTACCCAAGGAGCTGCCACTGGTAATTGGTGTGCCAGCAGGGGCAATGGGCAGAGCAGAATTAGTACGGGTAGGGCGCGCATCAGCGGCGCTACGAACCCGGTTAGGGCCGGAGGAATATCGGCCAGCAGATTTCTTGCCGCCACTGGTTAGGGCCTTGCGGCGCTCCAGAGCTGCTTCACGACTCGATGGGCTGGCCATATCCGTCCGAAAAGTAATAGTGACGAATGCAGGGGTCTTTTGGCTAAATCTACCCAGGGGTTGATTCCAGGTGGATCAGCAAATCCCTTGCTAAAAACAGTGGAAAATTAAATCCACCGGAATAGAAGAATAAACAGAAGAACCCGGGATTAAGCGGGTTCTTCACTTCCTTAAGGAAGCTGAAAATCAGCGGCCTTCGAAAACAACGAAGCAAGCACCCTGGCTTTGGGTATAGGCATCGTAGCCCACCAAACGCACATGGTGATCAGGATATGCCCGGTGGCAACCTTCGAGTTCGCTAACGATCACGTTCAGATCTTTCTCTCCGAAAAAGGGGAGCTTCCAATAAGACCAGTAGGTGGCCATGGAACGACTGGGGTGAACGTGCTCAACCAGGGGGCTCCATCCCTGGGCAATTATGTAGGCGATTTGATCGTAGATCTCTTCCTGGGTAAACGGTGGCAAAAAGCCGAATGTCTCCAGGGTGGCGACTGTTTGGTAGTCACCCACGGTGCTCTTGAAGGGCATGGGGATCCTTGTGGTGAAGGGGAGGTGCTGGGGCTTTCAAAGCTTTGAATTAGGGAACAGTCCATAGCCGATGGGGCTAGGGACAATTCCTTTGGTTCAGTAGCCGACGATCACTGGACGTCGAGCTTGTCGACGGTGTCGAATTCGAACTTGATTTCCTTCCAAGTTTCCAGAGCAATGGCCAGCTCGGGGCTGTGCTTTGCTGCTTCGAGGAGGATGTCTCGGCCTTCCTTCTCAATCTCGCGGCCGGCATTACGGGCCTTGACGCAAGCTTCGAGGGCGACCCGGTTAGCCGCTGCACCAGCTGCGGAACCCCAGGGGTGACCGTGGGTACCACCGCCAAACTGGAGGACTGAATCGTCTCCAAAGATGGCAACCAATGCGGGCATGTGCCAAACGTGGATACCGCCGGAAGCGACAGCAAAAACGCCAGGCATGGAACCCCAGTCCTGATCGAAGAAGTTACCGCGGCTGCGATCTTCTGGCACGAAAGATTCGCGCAGTTGATCGATATAACCCAAGGTGGTCTGACGATCACCTTCCAGCTTGCCCACCACGGTGCCGGTGTGCAGCTGGTCACCGCCGGAGAGGCGTAGGCACTTGGCCAGCACCCGGAAATGGATACCGTGCTTGGGATGGCGGTCGATCACAGCGTGCATGGCACGGTGGATGTGAAGCAGCATCCCGTTCTTACGGCACCACTTAGACAAACCAGTGTTGGCAGTAAAGCCACCGGTTATGTAGTCGTGCATGATGATGGGCTGGCCAAGTTCCTTGGCGAACTCAGCACGCTCATACATTTCTTCAGGGGTATTGGCGGTGCAATTGAGGTAGTGCCCCTTCTTCTCACCGGTTTCTTCTTGGGCCAGTTGCACAGCCTCGGCAACAAACTCAAAACGGTTCTGCCAGCGCTGGAAGGGCTGGGAGTTGATGTTTTCATCATCCTTGGTGAAGTCCAGACCGCCGCGTAGGCACTCATAGACAACCCGACCGTAGTTCTTACCGCTCAGGCCGAGTTTCGGCTTGATGGTGCAACCGAGTAGAGGACGACCGTACTTGTTCATCCGGTCCCGTTCGACACAAATGCCGTTCGGTGGGCCGGGGCAGGTCTTGATGAAGGCCATCGGGAAACGGATGTCTTCAAGGCGCAGGTGGCGCAAGGCCTTGAAGCCAAAAACGTTGCCCACCAATGAAGTTAGAACATTGGTGATCGAACCCTCTTCGAACAGGTCGAGGGGGTAAGCGATGAAGGCATAGAAAGATTCCTTGTCACCAGGAACATCTTCAATGCGGTAGCAACGGCCCTTGTAGAAGTCGAGGTCGGTGAGGAGCTCGGACCACACGGTGGACCAGGTGCCGGTGGAGGATTCAGCGGCCACGGCGGCAGCCACTTCTTCCTTGGGAACCCCTTCCTGGCCGTGGCACTTGAAGCAGGCCAGCAGGTCGGTGTCGAGGGGAACGTAATCAGGAGTCCAATACGTGTCGCGGTACTCCTTGACCCCTGCGTCGTACTTCTTGCTCATAAAGATTCTGCGATTGAGACGATGGGGAATTCAGAGGGTTGGTCGCTTCAGGCGCGAAACGCTCAGTCCTTAGACCCGATGGCGAAGCTGCTGGTTAGGGCAGGTTCGACTTCGCGGTGGGGGCGGGCGATTATGTGGGCAGCGACGAGACCGTCACCAACTCGCTCACAAGCATCGGCTCCGGCCCGCACGGCGGCGTTAACGGCACCGGTTTCGCCGCGGACGAGGACGGTCACATAACCGCCACCGACAAACTCACGACCGATGAGGCGCACTTCGGCCGCCTTCGTCATGGCATCGGCTGCTTCTATGGCGGGGACGAGGCCGCGGGTCTCAATCATGCCGAGGGCGATGCCCATGGTTTCGTTTGCCATTACCTGCTCCAGGGGGAGGGTTGGAATGTTCGTCAGTAACAGTGATGGGCCGCCCACCCCCCCGTCAAGCGATTCACCACCCAATCGCCATCAAGTTTTCCAGGTCACACGATAAGCTTTCCTTATCTATTGGCAACAAAATGTAAGGAATGCTTGGTGGGCAACTGCTCACATTGCTTGCACTGCAGGCTGTTTGGGCCTACGGAAGCCCTCGGCTATTTCTGGGTCCTTCTCAAAGGGGCTCGGCCTCTGAAACGAAGCCCACCCCTCCGTAGACCTCAAACAACGGTTGTATTGCGGCCCGCACGGCCGCCACCAGGCTTGGTTCGCAGAAAACGATCACATGGGCATTGGCCCCGAGGCCGCTGAAGTCCATGTCTTCGGAGACTTCTCCAGCAAGCCCCTTGCCAGTGACGTGTCGAATCACTGAGTAACCGGGCACTCCTGCTTTGCTAATCGCCTTGCAGACCTTGTTGATTTCACGCTCGCTTAGGAAGAGATCGATCCTTTTCATTGATACAAAGACAGCAATTTATGGGGGGAGAAAGCTAGAATTAATTTTAGCAGTAAACTTTAACTGATTGGGACAAAGCGCTGAATCAGAGCCATATAAAGTGGGATCCCCACCACCACATTGAACGGGAACGTCACCCCAAGGGCAGAAGTGATGTAGTAGCTCGGGTTGGCCTGGGGCACGGCCATGCGCATAGCTGCCGGCACAGCTATGTAGGAGGCGCTAGCGCAGAGCACCATGAATAGAAGGCTATTGCCTTGGCTGAGGCCCAGAAACCTAGAGATCGCCAGCCCTACCCCAGCGTGCAACAACGGAGCCAGCACGGCAAAGCCAATAAGAAAAGCGCCGGTCCGGTGCAGGTCCAGCAAGCGTTGGGAGGCAACGATGCCCATGTCGAGCAGAAAGAAGCAGAGGGCTCCATAAAATAATTTGTCGGTAAAAGGCTCCATCTTCACCAAGCCTGCCGGCGAGAAACTGGTAACCAGATAGGCGATTAGCAGGCTGCCGATCAGCAGAAATACCGAACCATTAAGGAAGGCCTCCTGTAGCACCTCCTGCCAACGCAAACCGCCGGCCTTGGCGCCCTTGGGATCATGGCTAATTTGATCACCCAGTTTGGCGAGCACTACGCCAACCACGATCGCCGGCGACTCCATCAGCGCAAGGGCGGCAACCATAAATCCATCAAAATCAAGATGGAGAACATTGAGGAAGCTCTCAGCTGTGATAAAAGTGACGGCACTGATAGATCCATAGGAGGCGGCAACGGCGGCCGCGTTGAACACATCCATCCGGGTGCGCAGGATGAAAAAACTGCTGATCGGCACCAGCAGCGACATCGCCACGGCTGCGGCAATTGTTGGCAGCACCTGGCCGCCTAGGCCGCTATGGGCAAGTTCGACGCCGCCCTTGAAACCAATCGCCAACAGCAGGTAGAGCGAAAACAGCTTGGGCAACGGCGACGGGATCTCCAGATCCGAGCCGATAATCACGGCGAGAACGCCGAGAAAAAAGAACAGAACCGGTGCCGAAACAAGGTTCTGAATGATTAGGCTCGACTGCATTCCATTTCGGGACAAGGTTTGGAACAACATAGGGCGACTGGCTGCAGGCCAATCCCCTTAATGTCTTCCTGGCAGGGAGCTATCGTAACCAGTCCGCCAGCCTTCCAATGCCATTTGCATCGCCCTCGGCTCCTTGTCCAGCCCATCCCTACCAGTACTCGTGATCGCCAGTGGCAACCCCCACAAGATCGCTGAATTAGTAGCGATGTTGCAGCCGGTTGACCTAGACGTGCGCCCCCAGCCCAAGGGTCTTGATATCGAGGAAACGGGCTCCACCTATGCCGCTAATGCCCGACTCAAGGCTGAAACCGTAGCCTCGCTGACCGGGCACTGGTCCCTTGCTGATGACTCGGGCCTAGAGGTGGATGGTCTTAACGGCAGGCCTGGGATTTTCTCAGCCCGCTATGGCCCCACCGACCATGAACGCATCCACCGTCTGTTACACGAGCTAGGGGATTCGCTCTATCGCGGCGGCCAGTTCGTTAGTGCCATGGCCCTAGCCGCTCCCAATGGCAGCACAGTGCTTGAGGCCCAAGGCATATGCCGAGGTCTGATCCTGAGGGAACCTCGGGGCCATGGCCCTGGCTACGACCCGATCTTTTACGTGCGGGAGGCAGGCGCCAGCTACGCAGAGATGGGCGAGCACCAACGTCGTCGGCTTGGGAGCAGGGGAAAAGCCGCCGCAGCCCTAGCCCCTGGACTACTTCGCCTAATGGGCCTCAGCTAAAGCCGTTCGTGATTAGCCGTTGATTTGGGCCACCGCCCGCATGGCGGCGGAAGCTGCCGCCGCCACATCACCCTCCTTGCCTGCCAAGGTGAGGCGACCGAAGGCCCCGACCGCCTTCACGTCCACAACGGTGATATTCGAAGACTTTTCGGCCTCATTAGCGGCAATCAACACGTAGCCCGCTGGCTCAGTTTCGAGAATAAACATGCTCATTCCGGCCTGAATCATTGAACCGCGGCGGTTCTGGCGGTTGATCAGCACGGCGTGGTCTGGGGTGATGGCGCGGATGATCTCCGTCCAAGTCACTTCGCAGCGTCTACGGCGATCAATGCTGCTGCCAATGGCCTCCAGCACCACTTCACCGGAATGAAGCACGTTGCTCTGGTCTCGGTGATACATGGCGATCGAGCCAAAGGCCCGTTCCACCACCATCTGACCAAGGCGCACCGTGCTTGCCTTGAGGGCGATGTCTGTGACCCGGTGCACAGCCATCCCAGGGGACACCTCGAGCCAGAGGCAAGCATCGCCAGGAATAGGCAGAAAGCCCTGGGAGACGGTGCCCATATAGGCCGCCAACTGGGGTTGGAGCGAGTCGAGAAACACGTAGGTGCGCAGCTCGATCGACTGCACGTGGCTCGAGTGCCGGGATAGGCGTCGACCCTCACTATCGGTGGTTATCACACAACTGGCGCCATCTCGATCTCCACCGGCACCAGTCCCTGTGATCTCAGTGGTTCCCAGCCGCAAAGCCGCCCGGCGGCGGCTAGTGGCACCGTCTTCACTGGAGAGAGGTCTAGAGAATCTGGAATCCATTACGGCGCCTTGGCGCCACCTCGCTAAGGGGGGACGACGCTTGGGCCCAATCAAATGGGTTAAAGCGCCATTTATATGGGCTGGATCCTACCTTTGAGACGATCTTGAATCCTTGCCGACGGCGCTTATCCAGAGGCAATGGGCCCTTGGCCCTTGCGGCGCCAAAAGCAGCCGGTAGCGTCCGACCAAATTCAATTTGATCGCGATGGCCCCCAGACAGTCCGTTGCTTCCTCCCGGTCGGCCAGATCCAATGAGAGCACTGCCAGCCAAGCCACTGCCAGCGAAAGCTTCAAAGCCGTAGATAAGCAAGCGGTTATGCCCGAGTGGATTAACCAGGCCGCAGAACAGGGAATCAAGCCTGAACAGGTGCTGGCCGTGCTTGGTCTGGGCATGATGGGCAAAATGTTCAACCCAGGGGGCGAACTGCCCTGGAGCTGGCAAGGTGAGGAAAATTGTGGTCAAGCTGATCTGGCTGGCCTGCGCCAACGGCTTGAACTGATCCAACTGGCCCTTCAAACAGGTGCACCCCTTAGCACTGCCGAAACGAGCCAACTGCTAGGGGCCCGGCCTGGTGCTGCCGTAATCGAGAGGGCCGGCCTGGTAGCACGTCGGGTTAGTCGCAATGTCTGGAAGCTCAGCCGGGCCGCAGAAACTGCTGAGCGGCCAGCCACTGGTTTCAACGAGGGCTTCCGTCGTCGCCTTTGAAAGCCTGTTCCCTGTGTGGAAATAACAACCTCAGCCATTCATTCCCAAACAGATGTAACGCATGCTTCGGTACCAGGCTTGGCCTAGCTAGGCCTTAGGCGATCTGATCGAGATAGCCCCATCAATGGGCGTTTCAGTAGTCGACGCAGCTCAGGATGCCCCTGAGGCTTCAGCTGAGCTGATACAGCAAAACGGTCAAAGGGAGGTGTTCTGCGGGCTCACCTCGATTGTGTGGCTGCATCGCCGCATGCCCGATGCCTTCTTTCTGGTGGTGGGCTCCCGCACCTGCGCCCACCTAATCCAGAGTGCCGCCGGCGTGATGATCTTCGCCGAACCACGCTTCGGCACAGCAATCCTCGGGGAACGGGACCTGGCCGGCCTCGCCGATGCCAATGAAGAACTCGACCGGGTGGTGCAGGAACTGCTAGCTCGCCGCCCCGAAATCCGCACTCTCTTTCTGGTGGGTTCCTGCCCCAGTGAGGTGATCAAGCTCGACCTGGCCAAGGCGGCGGAACGACTAAATCGCCAGCACCGGGGCCACGTGCAGGTGGTGAGTTACTCAGGCAGCGGCATTGAAACCGCCTTTACCCAAGGGGAAGACAACGCCCTAACGGCCCTGGTGCCGCTGCTGCCCAGCAGCGCTGAAAAGCAACTGTTATTAGTGGGCACCCTCGCCGATGGGGTGGAAGATCGCTTCCTCACCCTTTTCGAACGGCTGGGCATTGGCCCGGTTAGCAGCCTGCCCCCCCGGCGTTCCACGGAACTGCCCAGCGTTGGTCCCGCCACCCAGGTGCTGCTCTGTCAACCGTTTCTGGGCACCACCGCCCGCGCCCTGAAGGCCCGGGGCGCCCAGCTGCTATCAAGCCCCTACCCGCTCGGGGTGGAGGGCAGTTGCCGCTGGTTTGAGCGGGCCGCCGAGGCCTTTGGCATCGATCCCGCCCATACCCGCTCCGTGCTGGACCCCCTGGCGGAACGGGGCCGAGCTGCGGTGGCCCCCCATCGGCGGGTGCTGGAGGGCAAAAAATTGTTTTTACTGCCTGATTCCCAGATGGAATTGGCCCTGGGCCGTTTCCTGCAGCGCGAATGCGGCATGGAATTAGTGGAAATAGGCACCCCTTACCTCGACCGCCAGCTGCAGGCGGAGGAGCTGGCGCTACTGCCCGCTGGCACCCAACTGAGCGAAGGTCAACACCTGGAAAAACAACTGGAGCGGGTGCGCGCCGCCAAGCCAGATCTGGTGGTGTGCGGCATGGGCCTGGCCAACCCCCTGGAGGCGGAGGGGATTGCCACCAAATGGTCGATCGAGCTGGTGTTTAGCCCGATCCATGGCTGTGACCAGGCCGGCGACCTGGCTGAATTATTTGCGCGACCCCTGCGCCGGCGGCAGGCCCTCAACTTTGCCTCCAGCCAGCCTGGGAATTTGTAGATACCCCTAGCCCCCCCCTTCCCCACCGCCCCTTCCCATGGAACTAGCCCTTTGGAACTAACCCTCTGGACCTACGAAGGCCCCCCCCATGTGGGCGCCATGCGAATCGCCGCCTCAATGGAAGGCGTGCACTACGTGCTCCATGCCCCCCAGGGGGACACCTACGCCGACCTGCTGTTCACGATGATTGAGCGGCGCAACAAGCGTCCACCGGTCACCTACACCAGCTTCCAGGCCAGGGATCTCGGCGGCGACACCGCTGATTTGGTGAAGCGTTCCATAACTGATGCGGTGGAACGCTTCCAGCCCCAGGCCCTGCTGGTGGGTGAAAGCTGCACCGCTGAACTGATCCAAGACCAACCCGGCACCCTGGCCCAGGGCATGGGCTTCAAGCTGCCGATCGTGAACCTGGAACTACCGGCCTATTCCAAAAAGGAAAACTGGGGCGCCGCCGAAACCTTTTATCAACTCTGTCGCACCCTGCTTAAGGGCCAGATACCAGCCCCCGGCAGCGCCAAACCCAGCCCCCAGCGTTGGCGGGCAGAGGGCCGCCGGCCGCGGCTGAATTTGCTTGGCCCCAGCCTGTTGGGCTTCCGCTGCCGCGATGACGTGCTGGAGGTAAAGCGCCTGCTGGAGGAGCTAAACATCGACAGCCATGTGGTGGCCCCCCTCGGCGCCAGCCCCGCTGATCTGCAAAGAATCCCGGAGGCAGACGCCAACCTCTGCCTCTACCCCGAACTGGCTGAATCCACTTGCGCCTGGCTGGAACGCCAATTCGGCATGGCCACGGTGCGCACGGTGCCGATCGGCATTGGCGCCATTCAGGAATTCCGCCAGGAACTCTGCGACTTGTTGGGGCTGGAGCCGCCGCCAGCGCCACCGGAACGGCTGCGGATGCCCTGGTATTCCCAGTCGGTGGATTCCACCTATCTCACCGGTAAACGGGTTTTCATCTTTGCCGATGGCACCCATGCCATCGCCGCCGCCCGGATCGCCAGCCAGGAACTGGGCTTTGAGGTGGTGGGCCTGGGCAGCTATAGCCGTGAACAGGCCCGGGCCGTGCGGGCCGCCGCCCAGCAGCTGGGCCTGGAAGCGTTAATTACAGACAACTACCTGGAGGTGGAGCAGGCGATGGCGGCCGCCGCCCCGGAGCTGGTGCTTGGCACCCAAATGGAACGCCACAGTGCCAAACGCTTGGGTATTCCCTGCGCCGTGATCTCCGCCCCCCTGCATGTGCAAGACGTGCCAGCGCGCCATGCCCCCCAGATGGGCTGGGAGGGGGCAAACGCCATCTTCGACAGCTGGGTACATCCCTTGATGATGGGTTTGGAGGAACACCTGCTCGACATGTTCCGCCACGACTTTGAATTTGTAGAAGGCCACATGAGCCACAAGGGGGCCGGCAGCACAAGCAACATCTCAGGCAACATCTCAGGCAACATCCCTAGCAACACAGCCAGCAACACAATTGCCAGCACAGCAGTCAACAAAAGTCCTGCTGCTGCTCCAAACAGCGAAGGCTGCCGCTGGACCACCTCCGGCGAAGCAGAACTGGCCCGGATTCCCTTCTTTGTGCGGGGCAAGGTAAAACGCAACACCGAAGCCTTTGCCCAAGAAAAAGGGCTTAGCGAAATCACAGATGAAATTCTCTACGAGGCGAAGGCCCACTTCTCCCGGTAATCCGCCACTAAGGATTTTAACAATCCAGTAATCCAGCACCAAGCCAAGCACCACCAGCTCAAATTCTGATTTTCACCCTTTCATCCCACCAGCAACCATGACCATCAGCCTCCAAAAAATCAGCAATCCCAGGGAAGATGGAGAAGGCAGCCTCCAGGTTCACCAAGACGATGCCATGGCCATAGTCGAGGGGGCCTTGGTTATTGCGGTATATGGCAAGGGGGGCATTGGCAAATCCACCACCTCCTCCAACCTCTCAGCGGCCTTCTCAAAACTGGGCAAACGGGTGTTGCAGATTGGCTGCGACCCAAAGCACGACAGCACCTTCACCCTCACCAAGCAAATGGTGCCCACGGTTATAGACATTCTCGAAACCGTAAATTTCCACACGGAAGAATTACGGGCTGAGGATTTTGTTTTCCCTGGGTTCAATGGGGTGATGTGCGTGGAATCCGGTGGCCCACCGGCTGGCACAGGCTGTGGCGGCTATGTGACCGGTCAAACAGTGAAGCTGCTAAAGGAACATCACCTACTGGAAGACACAGACGTGGTGATCTTTGATGTGCTTGGCGATGTGGTTTGTGGCGGCTTTGCGGCGCCCTTACAGCATGCCGATTACTGCCTAATTGTGACCGCCAATGATTTCGATTCGATCTTTGCCATGAATCGGATTATCGCCGCCATTCAGGCAAAAGCAAAAAACTACAAAGTGCGCCTGGGCGGTGTGGTGGCAAACCGCAGCAAAGATACTGACCAAATTGACAAATTTAATGAACGGGTGGGCATGCGCACCATGGCCCACTTCCCAGACCTTGATGCGATCCGTCGCTCCCGCCTCAAGAAATGCACGATCTTTGAAATGGAAGCAACCCCTGAGGTGGAAGCAGTCCAAAACGAATATCTAGCCCTAGCCCAGCGGATGCTGAGCAATGTGGAACCATTGGAGGCCGAATCCCTTAAGGATCGCGAGATTTTTGACCTGCTGGGTTACGACTAAAAAGTGCAGCAGTGGTGGGCGGATCATCGGCGATCAGGTGAAGATCTATACGACGGCCCAGTAAACGATGCTGCAACTTCTCCGCCAAGGAGCGGCCAAAAAGGGAGCGGCCGCGGGGGCGGGGGGCCTGGCCCATCACGATTTGGGTAATGCGACGCTCGATTGCCACCCCGGCGATCGAGCCAAGCACGTCGTCGCTATCAATGCGCAGAAACTCGCCGCCAAAGTCGTTGCAGAGTCGGACGCATTCCTCCAGCAGGATTCCCTCTTGGTGGGTCAGAAAGCTATGGGGGTTGAGCACAATCAGCACCAACAGCGGCGCATCCATGTAGCCCGCCAGACGGGCGGCCCGGCGCAGCAGTCGCTTTGATTCGGGGTAAGTGGAGAGGCAAACCAGCACCCTTTCGCGCAGGGAACTGTCGGCTGGGGTGTCGTCATCAACCCGGTCGGCCACCTCGCGCAGGGCCAGCTCCCGCAGGGCCACAAGGTTGCGGCGCTGAAAAAAGTGGGCGAGTGCCTGGCCCACCTTGTCGCTGGCGTAGACCTTGCCGTCTCGCAAGCGCTCCTGCAGGGTTTCGGGCGTGACATCCACCAGCACCACCTCATCGGCCCGCTCCAGCACCCGATCCGGTAGGCGCTCCCGCACCACCACGCCGGTGAGCTGGGCCACCAAATCATTGAGGCTCTCCAGGTGCTGGATATTGACGGTGGAATACACGTCCAGCCCAGCCGCCAGCAGGTGCTCCACGTCCTGCCAGCGCTTAAGCCGCTCGCTGCCAGGGGCATTGGTGTGGGCCAATTCATCCACCAGCACCAGCTGCGGGCGGCGCACCATGATCGCGGCCCCATCCAGCTCCTCCAGCCAAACCCCCTGGTGCAGGAGCCGCCGCAGGGGAACCCGTTCGAGGCCCTCCGCCTGGGCGGCGGTGTCGGCTCGGCCATGGGTCTCGAGCACACCAATCACCACATCGGTGCCGGCGCGACGGAGTTCCTGACCCTCTTGGAGCATGCGATAGGTCTTGCCGACCCCCGGGGCCATGCCGATGAAGAGCTTGTGGCGGCCCCGCCCCTTGGCTGAACGAATCACGGCGGGGGGATCATCGGGAAAGGCGATCCAGGTCGAGGTTTAGCTCAAGTACGTTCACCCGAGCCTCCCCCAACAGCCCCAGGCTGCGGCCTTCGGTGTGGCGCTGGATCAGTTGCCGCAGCTGCTGGGCACTGAGGTTGCGGTTGGCAGCCACCCGCTCGAGCTGCTGGGCCGCCGCCGTGGGGGAGATATGAGGATCGAGCCCCGAGCCGGAGCTGTAGAGCAGGTCTGGGGCAGGGTTGCCCAGGCCCCCTATCTGCAGCGCCGCGGCCGTAGCGCCAATGCGTTTAACCAACTCGGGGTTGGTGGGACCAAGGTTGCTGGGCCCTGAGCTCGGCTGTATAGCGGTGCTGTAATCAACCGCACTGGGACGACTCCAGAAATAGCGATCACTGGCAAAGGGCTGGCCGACCAGGGCCGATCCCACCACGGTTCCATCAACCCGCAGCAGGGAGCCATTGGCTTGGAACGGCAACAGCCCCTGGCCGATGGCCAAAATCGGCAGGGTGTAGAGCACCACGGTGATCAGCCACAGCACGGCAGTGAGCCGCAGGGCCCGGAGGGCATCGCGAATCAGGGTCATCAGAACTTCTCCGGTTGGATCATCACGGCGAACAGATAGACCGAAAGCGCCACCGTGCCGCTCATCAGCAGCGCCAGGGCGCCCGTTTGCAGGGGTGGATTGAACAAGCGCAGGGGCGAGGAGGCCGCCACCGCACCCGCCACCAGCAGCAGGGGGACCCAGAAGAGGGGTTTGGTTAAGAACATCTCAGGGGCCTCAGATCAGGTGGAGGGAGGTGATGGCCAGGTCGATCGCCTTGATGCCCACAAACGGCACCACCAGCCCTCCGAGCCCATAGACGAGCAGGTTGCGCTTCAGCAACTGTTCAGCGGAGTCCGGTCGGAAGGCCACCCCCCGCAGGGCCAGGGGCACCAGGGCGGGAATGATCAGGGCGTTGAACACCATCGCCGAGAGGATCGCCGAATGGGGGCTGGTCAGGTGCATGAGATTCAGCGCCCCGAGGCCGACCCCGCCAAACAGGGCGGGGAGGATCGCAAAGTATTTAGCCACGTCATTGGCGATCGAGAAGGTGGTGAGCGCCCCGCGGGTGATCAGTAGCTGTTTGCCAATGGTGACGATGTCAATCAGCTTGGTGGGATCGCTGTCGAGATCCACCATGTTGGCCGCCTCCTTGGCGGCCTGGGTGCCAGTGTTCATGGCCACCCCCACGTTGGCCTGGGCCAGGGCCGGGGCGTCGTTGGTGCCGTCTCCGGTCATGGCCACCAACTTGCCCAGGCGCTGTTCCGCCTGGATCACGGCGATCTTGTCCTCCGGGGTGGCCTCGGCAATGAAGTCGTCAACCCCGGCTTCGCGGGCAATCACCCCAGCGGTGATTGGGTTGTCGCCGGTGAGCATGACGCTGCGAATGCCCATGCGCCGCAGTTGGTCGAATCGCTCACGCATGCCGGGCTTAATGATGTCTTTGAGGTAGATCACGCCGTAGATCTCTGCCCCCCGACTCACCGCCAGCGGCGTGCCCCCCAGCCGGGACACCTGCTCGAAGGCCTGGTCAAGCCCATCGGGCACCTGGCCGCCGCGGGAGCGCACAAATCCCTTAATGGCATCCACCGCCCCCTTGCGTAGCTCGGTGCCGTCGGCCAAATCGGTGCCGCTCATGCGGGTGCGGGCGGAGAAGTCGAGGCCGCTGGCGGCGGCAGGGTCGAAGCCAGCGCTGGCCCCGAGCTTCTCAGCCAGGCGCACGATCGACTTGCCTTCGGGAGTGTTGTCGAAACCGCTGGCGCCCAGGGCAACAGAGGCCAACTCGGCTTCGCTGTGGCCGCCCACCGGCAGGAACTCCTCGGCCAGGCGGTTACCCAGGGTGATCGTGCCGGTTTTGTCGAGCACCAGGGTGTTGATATCTCCGCAGGCCTCCACGGCCCGGCCGGAGGTGGCGATCACATTGAACTGGGCCACCCGGTCCATGCCAGCGATGCCAATGGCGCTGAGCAGTCCTCCGATCGTGGTGGGAATCAGGGCCACCAGCAGGGCCACCAGAATCACCACCGGCGTGGGACCACCGATGTATGCAGCCACCGGCGGCAGGGTGGCCACGGCGATCAAGAACACCTGGGTGAGCACCGCCAACAACACTGTGAGGGCGATCTCGTTGGGGGTACGGCTGCGCTCAGCCCCCTCCACCAAGGCAATCATTCGATCAATAAAGCCCTGGCCAGGGTCGGCCGTGATCTGAATGGTGAGCTGGTCGGAAACCACCCGGGTGCCCCCGGTGACGGAGCTGGCCACATCGGAGCCGGCTTCCTTGAGCACCGGAGCCGATTCGCCGGTGATCGCCGATTCATCCACAGCGGCCACCCCCGCCACCACCTCCCCATCGGCGGGGATCAGCTCACCGCTGCTCACCTGCACCTGGTCCCCCTTGCGCAGGCTGCTGGAATCCACCAGCGCTTCGCTGCCATCGGGCAACAGGCGCCGGGCCTGGGTGCGGGCCTGGGTGCGGCGCAGGGCATCGGCCTGCGCCTTGCCGCGGCCTTCGGCCAGGGCTTCGGCCAGGTTGGCAAACAGCAGCGTGAACACCAGGATTGCCGCCAGAGCGCCATTGAACCCCCGCCCCGGGTCGTCTGAGCTGAGCCCAAACAACTGGGGCTCCACCGTGGCGGCCAGGGTGACTACCGTGCCGCACCACACCACAAACATCACCGGATTTCGCACGGTGAGGCGGGGGTCAAGCTTGCGAAAGGCTTCGATGATCGCCCGGCCCAGCAGCCCTTGGCTCTTGGGTCGTTCGGTGTAGCGCCGTTGGTCACGGCGGCCCCGGGGCATGCGGGGAAAGAAGGCTCGCTTAAGGGTGGTCATGGGTTGCGCGAGACGCTCAACGGGGGAGGGAGAAGGCTTCGGCGATCGGCCCCAGGGCCAGCACCGGGAAGAAGGTGAGGGCGCCCAGGATCAGGATCACCACGGCGGTAACCACGGTGAACAGGCCCGTGTCGGTGGCCAGGGTGCCGGGGCTGGGGGTTATGGGTTGCTTCCGGGCGAAGCCGGCCGCCAACAGCAGCAGGGCGATGATCGGCAGGTAACGGCCCCCCAGCAGGCTGACGCTGGCGCTGAGGTTCCACCACACCGTGCCGTCCGCCAGACCCTCAAAGCCACTGCCGTTGTTGGCGGCGGCCGAGGCGTATTCGTAAACCACCTGGCTAACGCCGTGGAAGCCGGGGTTGCTGATCCCCTGGAGGGCAGGGAAACCAATGGTGATGGCGGCGGGCACCAGCACAAACAGCGGATGAATCAGCAGGATCAGGCTGCTAAAAACCACTTCCTGCTTCTCCACCTTGCGGCCAAACAGCTCGGGGGTGCGCCCCACCATTAGCCCTGTGAGGAACACGGTGAGGATCAGAAACACGAGCATGTAGGCGATGCCCGTGCCCTGGCCGCCGAACACCACCTGCAGGAACAGGTTGAACAGCGGCACCAGGCCCCCCAGGGGCATCAACGAATCCATGGCGCCGTTCACCGCCCCGGTCATGGTGCCGGTGGTGACGGTGGCGAAAAGAGCCGAAACGGCGGCGCCGAAGCGCAGCTCCTTGCCCTCCAGGTTGGGCCCCCTGAGCCAGGGGGCCAGCAGGGGGTTGCCGGCCTGCTCCGCCGAAATCGCCAGCAGGGCGAGCCCCAAAAACAGCCCTGTGACCAGCAGCAGCAGCAGGGTCCCCTGGCGCCGGTTGCCCAGGAAGCGACCGAAGGCGTCAATGGTGGCGGCGGGGATAGCGACCATGGCCCCGGTGGCCAGCAGGTTTGTAATCGGATTGGGGTTTTCAAAGGGGTGGGCCGAGTTGGCGCCAAAGAAACCGCCGCCGTTTTCCCCCAGTTGCTTGATCGCCTCAAAACCGGCCACGGGCCCCCGCCCCAGGATCTGGGTGGCGCCCTCGAGGGTGATAAGACTCACCGGGCCGCCCAGGGTCATGGGCACACCATTGATCAGCAGGATTAAGCCGAACAGCAGGCTCAGGGGCAGCAGTACCCGAGTTAGGGCACGGATCAGATCGCTGTGAAAGTTGCCCAGGGGCCGGCCACAGATGCCTCGGATAAAGGCGAAGCCCACCGCCAGGCCGGTGGCGGAGGAGGTGAACATCAGAAATTGCAGGGCCCCCAGTTGGGCCAGATCCCCCAGGCTCTGTTCAGGGGTGTAGTGCTGCTGGTCGGTGTTGGTGAGGAAAGAGATGGTGGTGTGCAGGGCCGTGTCCCAGCGCATCCCAGGCAGACCCTGGGGATTAAGCCAGGCCGGTTGAAACAGCAGCAGCAGCAGGGCCACGGCCCCAAACAGCCCATTGCTCAGCAGCAGGGGGCGCAGGTAGTCCCAGGCCTGCTCGGCCGGGCGGCCCCGATCCCCCACCCATCGCATCAGGGAGCTTTCCAAGGGGGCAAGCCAGCCATCCAACCAGGGCTGGGGGCGCCCGTCGAACACCCGCCAGAGATAGCGCCCCAGCAGCGGGGCGCTGCCTAGCCCTAAGGCAAGCACCAGGGCTATCTGTATCCAGGCATTCATCGGGATTAACGTCCTGACCAGAGGTTCCGCTAATTATTAGTCCCCTCTCAGGGGGTATGGCCGGGGCAGTGGCCCTTAGATGAGGTCAGGATTAGCTCAGGCCGATAAACCCACCAACTTGCTGGAGTAATCCCACACCTTTACCGCTGTGCCCGGGTCACTGGCCTGGGCCGACAGCTCCTGGGCAAACTGCTTGCCATCCTTCTTCTGGCGATTACCCCAGCTCCAGTGCACCCCAGAATCAACAAAGGCAGGGTCTGCCACCACCTGGGCCACCCGCTCACCAGCCAGGGCCTGGCTCACATAGCCACCGGTGATATTTTTCTGGAACCAGGGGAAAATGCTTTGGAAAGCCGGGAAGTGGTTACGGAATAAGGGGGTGTCGGCCACACAACCGGGATAAAGGGAGCTGAAGCTAATACCACTGCTGGCGTGGTAACGACGGTGCAGCTCCAGGCTGGTGATCATGTTGCAAAGCTTGCTGTCTTTATAGGCCTTACCTGGCTTGAATTTCTTGCCACTGGCCATGCTGATCGGCGCCTTGAAGCCCTGGGCGAAACCAGACAGATCGCCAAGATTGGCGGGGGCTGGAATCGGTATCTTGCCGCCCAGTTCCTTGGAATTAGCGGTAACAGTACCGAGGGTGATCAGGCGTTTATCGGCCAGGGGTGAGGCCAGCAGATCCTCCAGCAACAGGCGGCTCAGCAGGAAATGGCCCAGGTGATTGGTGGCCATCGAAAGCTCAAAGCCCTGGGCACTCCACTCGGGCTGCTTAAGCAAGGGCTTATAGACCGCCGCATTGATCACTAGCGCCGCCAGCGGCCGCCCCAGGGCCCGGAAAGAGGCCACAAACTGCCGCACCCGCTCCAGGTCTGAGAGCTCCAGGGGCAGGTGAATGATTCTGCTGGCGGGCAACCCCAGCTGGGCGGCGGCGGCCTGGGCCTTGGCGGTGTCACGGCAGGCCATCACCACGGTCCAGCCGCGATCCAGCAGGGCCTTAGTGGCCCAGAGCCCCACCCCGGAGGAGGCGCCAGTAACTATCGCCAGCCGATCCGCAGGCAAGGAGGGGGTGCTGGTCATCGGCTAAGGGGTTCAGGGGGAGGGGGAACTAGGGGCTGGGGCCCAAACAATGCGCCGCCGGTTGGGGGCAATCCACTGCTGCTCCTGCTGGAATACCACCTGTTGACCATCGGCCGAAAACAGGCGATCCAGCTGGTGCTCGCGTTTCTGGAGGCGATCGCTCTGGAGCTGCAAGACCGCCTGGATCTCACTATGACGATCAAGGCGTTCCTGGTGGGCTACGGCCAGCTTGGCCAGGGTAACAACGGCCAACACCAGCCCGGCAGCCTTCAGCAGCAGCCCGAGGGAAGCAAATAACAACTCCTCGCGGGCAATGGCCGCAGAGGAGGGAAGGACCACTTCATTGCTCACCGGCGCCACAGGCCGCAGGTGGGAACCCTCACGGCGGCTCTGCACCTGGGAAGATCGTTCGGAGAATCGGGGAACGGAACGCACCAGCAGGCAGGAATGTCACCCGCTTGTAGCGTGCCGAACCGCCGCTGCCAACCCGAGCCCAGCTCAGTTGCGGTAAAGGCTCACGGAAAGCCGCAGCGCCAGGACAGCAGCGTGGGCAGCCACCACCAGAGCGATAAGGATCTCAGCCTGGGTAAGAGCGGAGGCCATTGGTTGAAAACGAACCGTGCCATTCTCCTTTGCCATTGCCCCCTGGCTCAGCCCTGTCACAGGTCTTGATGGCCCCAGGCGACTAATTTATGGGGGCTAGCCCTGTTGGCCTCGGCCTTACCCATGTCCCTCGCTGCCTGGCGCCAGCTGGCCGGGGCCGGTCGCCGCCCCCCCAATGCCGAGCGCCACCGGCTCAGCGCCCTCAAGCAGAAGCTGCTGCGGCTGGGGTCGATGGTGGAGGAATCGGCGGTGCTGGCCCGGGCGGTGCTGGCGGTGCCAGACCTGGAGGCCGCCCCCCAAATCCGCAGTGGTGACGACAAAATCGATGGGCTCTATCGGGAGCTGGAGGAAGACTGCGCCCAGCTGCTAATGGAAAGGGCCCTGCCCCGGCACCAGGTGCGGGCGGTGCTCGGCTACGGCCACTGCGTGCGCGACCTCGAGCGGATCGGCGACTACTGCAAGGAGCTGGCCGAACTGGGGGAACAACTGTTGCCAGCCCAGCCGGTGGCCCTGAGGGAACCGATCCTGACGATGCTCGACCGCTGCCGCTCCCTGCTGGCCCTGGCCCTCGATTGTGTGAGCGAAGAGGATGCCAGCGCCGGGGCACGACTCAACACCCTCGACGACCTGGTGGATAAGGACTATGAAAATTTGCTGGCCCAACTAATGGATCCGATGCAATTCTCTGGGGAGAGCCTCGAATCGCTGCTGCTGCTGGTGCTGGTGCTGCGTTGCATTGAACGGATGGCCGACCATGCGGTGAATGTGAGCCGTCGGGTGGCACGGTTGGCCGATGCTTAATACCTGTATTGCGGTGGGCGCCGCCCAGCTGCGCCAGCTGGACCTCACCCCCCTAGCCCCTTTGGCGGCCCTGCCCATTGGGCAGCTGCTGGCCCAGGAAGACAAGATCCAGTTGTCCCTGGATTGGCCCCGGGATGAAGCCGACCCCCGCGAGCTCTCGGAAATCCCCGAATGCCGGCTCTGGAGCCTGCGGGCCGATGCCCAACACCCCTGGCTGCCACTGCTGTTGGAACGCTCCAGCGGCCAGCTAAGCCGCCATGTGGCGATGCTGGTGCCCCATAGCTTCAGCCGCACGGAAGGGATTCGCTTTGATGCCGATGCCCTCAGTCTCTGGATCAGCCACCGGCTTTTCCTGCTGGACCACTGGGGACAACAGCATCAGATCCCCCTGCGGGGCCGACTGGGGCAGATGGCCGCCGTATTGGGCTTTGAACTGGACCCAGCCTTCTGGCCGCCAGCCTGAGCCCACCGGGCTGTGTTCAGGCTGGAGTTGCCAATTCAGGATTTGCCACCACGGGATTAACCACTTCACGACTTGCCACTGAGGGATAAAGCTCCCGGGTCAAGCGGCGCGTTTCTTCCCGCACTTTTAGCCGGAACTGGGCGGCCTGCTCGGCAGACAGCACAGGAAACTGCTTTGCCTCCCTGCGGCCGGGCTTATCCCAGCTGGCGCGCCATTCCTTACTGAGCTCCTGCTTGAGGGTCTCCAGTTGCAGCTCCACATCAAGGGGCTGCAACTGACCCAACTGGGCGGCCTCCTCCAGCCAGGCGGCACGGCAGGGTTCAAAGCTTTTGCGATTCAAAGTATCGCGCATATCGAGCCGGGGTTGATATTCCTTAAGGGCCTTAAGTTCCTCATCAAGGATAATAGTCCAAGCCCCTTCCTGGGCATCGGCAAGCGGCGCAGCTTGCTCGGCCCGTTGAATTGCAAGTTTATATAATTCTATCCACTTATAATGCAACTTATCCTCAACCTGTTTAACATCTGCCGCCGAACCGCCTCTCTTCTTAGACAGGGCTGGCAGAGCATTATCAGCCTTCTTCAGAAAGATTCTTTCCTCACGCTCAAGGTTTGCCGCCCCCCAGCGCTTGCGGTACTCCCAGAGTTCGGCATAGCGCCTGAGATCCTCTGGCGACCAACCAAGTTCTTTGAGTTCGTCCTCGCGGTTGACTTCGTCCTTGAGCACTTTGGCTTCTGTGACACAAATCCCAGTGTAGCCAGCTATTCCCCAACAGCCCAGTTGGCATCAACCGGTGCCGCCAGCCTGGAAAAGCAGCATTAGCGCCCGGCGGCCACTGTCTAGGGCCAGCAGGATCGTGAGCAGGCGCAGCATCCAGGCCAGACGCTGCGGTGCCACCCCCTGCAGCCGTGAGGCCGACCAGCGGGCCGCCACCGCTGCCGTAAGCCCCAGCACTAGGGCCGTTAGCAACTGGCCCCGTCCGCTGTGCAAAAACAGCAGCCCAGCGCCGCTGGAGGCGCAGCACACGGCAAAAGTGCTGAGCCGAATGGCGTGATGGATCGGCAGACGCAACAACGACACCATCAACGGCACCATCACCAGGCCGCCGCCCACCCCCAACATCCCCCCCGCCAGCCCCGCCACGGCCCCCACCGCCAGCAGGCCCAGCAGCGGTTGGGGCAGCTGAGCAATCGGCAGATCCTGCTGCTGGCCCCGGGGGCTAATCGTGAGGGAAAGCAGCCCATACATGCCGGCCTGCAGGCCCAGCAATTGCCAGCCCGTGAGCAAGGAGCCCAGGTGGCCAAACAACAGGCCAAACAGCAGCGCCCCAGTGCCGATCGCCAGGGCCGAACGCCAGGGCAAACGGCCATTGCGCAGGTGTTCCCAACTGCCCCCGGCCGTGGTGGGCACGATCGCCAGGGTGCTGGTGGCTAGGGCCTGGTGGGGGCTTAGGCCCAGCAAAAGCAGCAGCGGCGAAAACACAAGGCCACCGCCGATCCCCAACAACCCAGACAGCAGTCCAGCGAGGATGCCCAGGGGCAGCAGCAGCACCAATACCTGCAGCATCCCCTTTCACCCATGGCATCCCCAGCCTCCCCCATGGCGCCCCGGAGCTGGGCCGTTTTGCCCAGCCTCAGGGCCAGCGGCGCAGTGCAAATGGCCATTGATCGCTGGCTGCTGGATCAGGTGGGCAGCGGCGCTGGTCCGGGGGCCCTGCTGCGCTTTTACCGCTGGGACGAACCCAGCCTCTCCCTCGGCCACCACCAGGCCCCCCTGGCCCTGAACAGCAACTTGCCGGTGGTTCGGCGACCCACGGGGGGAGCTGCCGTGCTCCATGGGGGCGACCTCTGCTACGCCATCGCCCTGGCCCAGCCCCCCCGCGGGCCGCGGGCCGCCTACGGCTTGATCCGCCAATGGTTACAGCGCAGTTTTCGGCGGCTAGGCAGCCCCCTGCAGCCAGGGACAGCGGCCCAGGATCGCCATTTGCGCCACTGCTTTGCCAGCGGCACCGGCGCCGATCTGCTGGGTTCCCAGGGGGAAAAAAGAATTGGCAGTGCCCAGCTCTGGCGCCGCGGTGTGCTGCTACAGCACGGCTCGATCCAGCTCAACCCCAACCCTGAGCTCTGGCGCTTGCTGTTCCAGCAGGAGGCCCCCCCAGCCCTGGCCCTGGGGGAGGGCCTCGAAGCTCAGTTGCAGGCAGAAGCCCAGACCTGGCTGTTTGGCACTCAACCGGAGGAGCTCCCCTTGCCGGCGATTACCTCCGGCAGGGCCGCCACGCTCTGGGCGATCGGTGCCAACGACATCCCCAGCGGGTAGGTGCCCTGGCGGCGGGCCTGTTCCAGCAGCGGCTGGGGCAGCCGCAGGGCCAGGCGCCCCAGCACCGCTTCCGACAGCTCTGGCCGTTCAAGGGTGCCCACCGGCAGCCCCGCCGCACTGAGCACCAGCAGCCGGGCCTGGGGGGCCTGCTCCAGGGCCAGCACCGCCTGCCAAAGGGGGGCGGATTCGGCAATGGCGGGCAGATCCGCCAGGGGGCGCTGGTGGGCCTCCAGGCGTTCCAGATCCCAGCGCTGCACCGGCACCTCCCGCAGGGGGCCATCGTCTACAAAACCGCGCCAGCGGCCCGCCTCACAGAGCAGCACCCAATCGGGGCGGGGGCTGTCACTGGCTAGGCGCAGCTGGCTGAGCTCCCGCAGGGAAGCCCTGGGCTCCAGCACCCGCAGCCGGCGGCTGGCGGCATCCTTCACCTGCAGCTGTTGCAAGGCCCGCTGTAGGGCCAGCAGTTGCAACTGATTGCGGGAGGCCCCCAGGCCAAACCAACCAAGCAGCACCAGCCAGATGCTGCCGAAGGAGCCGCCCCGCAGCAGCAGGAATACCCCAAAAAGAATCGCGATCCAGGCCAGCACTTGGCCGCTGTAGGTGGCCACCCGCACCCCCCGCACGCGGCTGCCACTGAACTGCCACACCAGGGCCTTAAGGATCTGGCCGCCATCGAGGGGCAAGCCCGGCAGCAGATTGAAGAGGGCCAGCACCAGGTTCAACTGGGCCAGTTCCTCAGCCACCAGCCCGAGCACCGGCAGCAGATGGCTGAGCGGATGCACCGCCAGGGCCATTAGCACCGCCAGCACCAGGCTCACCGCCGGACCGGCCACCGCCACCAGCAGCGCCCCAATCGCCGTGGGGGGATCCCGTTCAACGGTGGCCACCCCCCCCAGCATGAACAGGGTGATGCTGCACACCTTCACCCCGAGGCGCAGGGCCACCAGGGAATGGCCCAGCTCATGGAGCAGCACCGAAACAAACAAAAGCAGGGCTGTGCCGAAGCCGGCCAGCCAATTGCCTTGGAACTGTTGCTGGAACACCACGGAGGCGAAGGCCAGCACCACCAACCAACTGGGGTGGATGTAGAGGGGAATCCCGGCCAGCCGAAACAAACGCCAACCCTGCGCCCCTGGGGCTTCGATCACAACGCCCTGGCAGGTAGAAGAAGCTTCATCCTAGAAACGGCCCCATGGCAGCGCCGCTTTTAAAAATCTGTGGACTCACCCAGCCCCCCCAGGCGGCGGCGGTGGCGGCCCTTGGCTGCGATGCCCTAGGGGTGATTGGTGTGGCTGGTTCGCCCAGGTTTCTGCCGGCCAGCGGGCGGCCCGCCCTCTGGCAAGCGGTGGCCGAGGCCAATCCCCGCTGCCGCCGGGTGCTGGTGCTGGTGAACCCCAGCGACGCAGAGCTGGCCGAACTCAACCCAGCCCAGGGCCACCAGGTGCTGCAACTACATGGCGAGGAAAGCCCCGAGCGCTGCGCAGAGCTGGCCCAGCACTGGCAAATACCTGTGTGGAAGGCCCTACGAATCCGTGAAGCGGCCGATTTAGCCAAGGCCAGGGCCTATGCCCCCCAGGTGGAGGCGGTATTGCTTGATGCCTGGGTGGCAGACCAGTACGGCGGCAGTGGCCAACGGCTGCCGCTGGACTGGCTGGAGCGGTTTGAGCCGGGCTGTCCCTGGTGGCTGGCCGGGGGGATCGGTCCCCAAAACGTGGGGGCAGCGCTGGCGGCCCTGGGGCAGCTCAAGCTGCAGCCCTGCGGCATCGATGCCTCCAGCGGCGTCGAAATCAGTCCAGGGCAAAAAGATCTGAAGCTGGTGGCGGCATTGCTGCAGCTGGTCAGGGCACAATCAAGCGATTGATCCCCCCCGGCGCTACCCCCATGGCCTTCCAGCTCCTGAGCCTGCCGCTTCTCAGCCTGCCACTCCTGAGCCTGCCGGTCCTCGCCCAGGGGATGCTGCCGGGTTGCCAATTGATCAACGGCGATCTCCAGTGCGTGCCCGGCCAGCAGCTCAGCCCCCAGCAGCAAATCAAGGTGCTGGAGCAGCAGATCGACAGCAACCTGCAATTGGAAAACAAAATCCAGCAGTCGATCAACAGCCTGGGCCAACTGCTGGTGAGCGGTGATGCCGCCACAGGGCAACTGCTCAGCGCCGCCTGGAGCGCCAAACAAGGCAGTGGCCAAACCCCCTTGGCCGTGCACTGGTACCGCCAGGGGGCCGACGGCTGGGTGCTGATCCCCGGGGTGCAAGGCCCTAAATATCAACCCACCGCCCAAGACAAGGGCCTCAAGCTGATGGCAGTTGCCACGGTAAGCACCCCCAGTGGCAACAACCGCGTTGCCTCAGAAGCCCTGGGGCCAGTGGTACTGACCGGGCCCTAACCGCCCAGGACTTCCTGCTGACGGACGAGCTCAAAGAACTCCTGCTTGAGGCTGGGGTCATGGCGGAAATCACCACGCACCACGGAATTAACCATGCTGGTTTGCGGTTCTTTCACGCCCCGCCACTTCATGCAGTAGTGCTGGGCTTTAACAATGATGCCCAGGCCCAAGGGCTGACAAAGCCGCTCGATTTCATCGGCGAGGATGATCACGGCCTCCTCCTGGATGTGGGGCCGGGAGAACACCCAATCGGCCACCCGCGCAAACTTACTGAGGCCAATCACCCGTTCGCCGGGCTTGATGCCAATCCAGCAATGGCCAAGGATTGGCACCAAATGGTGGGAACAGGCAGAGCGAACAGTGATTGGACCCACCGTATAGATCTCATCCAACTGCTTCACATTGGGGAAGCTGGCGATCTTGGGCTGATGATGATATCTACCCTTAAACACCTCATGGATATACATCTTGGCGACCCGCTCGGCCGTTTCCTCAGTGTTGTGATCGCGATCGATATCAATCAGCAGGCTACGCAACAAATCACGCACCTTGTCGGCCACTTCCTTCTGGAGCAGATCAAGCTCACCGTCGAGGATGTGTTCGGCCAGGTTGTCATTGGCCAGGTAGGGCACCTGGGCCGCCTCCAGGCGGGCCCGGATGATTTCACTAATGGTGCGCGGCGTATTAGCGCGGGCTAAGCGCTGGCTGCCGATCCCATGGGAGGAAGCCATTGGGGAACTTGTGGCCATAGGACTTAGGTCGTCGAGGGCAGTCATGGGACTTAAAGCGCGCCGACGGCGGGCATAAGGGTGAGATCTTCCAGCAGCAGCTGGGGGGGTTGCTGCGCCATATGCAGCAGGGTTGCCGCCACATGCTCCACCGGAAGCATGGCAGCGCGATCAAAGGAAGCTTGCACCGTGGGAGAATCCCAAAGGGGCGTATTTACTGCCCCCAGGGTGAGGGTAGAAACGCGAATGCCATGCACTCGCTCCTCCTCAGCCAGGCAACGGCTGAAGGCTTCTAGGGCCGCTTTACTGGTGCAATAGGCACCCCAATCAGGGAATGCACGGCGGGCTGCATGGCTGTTCAAATTAATGATCAGCCCACCCCCTTGGGCCCGCAGGGCAGGCACCAGGGCAAGGCATACCTGAAAAACACTGGTGAGATTCAGCTGCAATAACCATTGCCACTGTTCCAGACTTGTGGATGCTAGCGGCGCCGTAAGCGCAACGCCGGCATTGTTGATTACCAGGCCAGGGGTGCCGGCCTCAGCCAGCAATTCCTGCAAGGCAGGGGCCACGGCCCCTGGATCAGCGAAATCCACAGGGGCAGTGGTCACTGTTACCCCAAGGGAGCGACAGTGATCTGCCACAGCCTCCAGCTCTGGGCTGGATCTGGCCAGCAGTTGCAAATCCCAACCGGCCTCGGCAAAGCATTTGGCCGTGGCAGCACCGATGCCCCGGGAGGCCCCGGTGATCAGAGCAACTGTGGACAAGGCAAGCAAAAGCAGAGGTGTAGGGCAAACACCGCCTAGGCGGCGAAACCTGAAAAAATGCTAAGCGTTTCTCAGCTGCTCTGTGGGGCCGGGGCGGAAATCAGCTTCAGAGGCCTCGAGGTACCTGCCGATGCGTCGGTATTTAGCGTAGCGCTGCTCTTTTAAGGTTTTCGTATCCAAAGCCAGCAACTGTTCCAGTTCCTCCCCTAGGGCCGTCCGCAGGGTTTCCGCCGCCTGCAGCGGCGCCCAATGGTTACCGCCGGAGGGTTCCGCCAGAACCCGATCCACAATGCCCAGCTGGCTGAGGTCGCGGGCGGTGATCTTCAGGGCTTCGGCCGCCACCGAGGCCTTGGCCGCATCGCGCCAAAGGATTGAGGCACAGGCTTCGGGGCTGGCCACGGTGTAAACACTGTGCTCAAACATCATCAGGCGATCGGCCACGCCGATGCCCAGGGCCCCCCCCGAGCCCCCCTCACCGATCACCGTGGCGATCACAGGCACCCGCAGCCCAAACATTTCCCGCAGGTTCACGGCAATCGCCTCCCCTTGGCCCAGCTCCTCAGCCTTGAGGCCCGCATAGGCCCCAGGGGTATCGATGAAACAAATCACCGGCAACCCAAAGCGATCGGCATGTTTCATCAGCCGCAACGCCTTGCGATAGCCCCCTGGGGAAGCCATGCCGAAATTACGGGCCACATTTTCCTTGGTGTCGCGGCCCTTCTGGTGCCCCAGAAACATCACCGGCTGCGGGCCGAGCCGACCAAGACCGCCCACCAGGGCCATGTCATCGGAGCCGCCCCGGTCGCCGTGCAGTTCGATCCATTCATCGCTGATTACCTGGATGTAATCAAGACAGCTGGGCCGCTGGGGATGGCGGGCCACCTGGATCTTTTGGGAGGGGGAAAGCGAACCAAAGATGTCTTCCCGGCGGCGGGCCGCCAGGGTTTCCAGCTGCAGCAACTGCTGGCTCACATCAACTTCGGAATCCCTTGCCAACTGACGGATCTGGTCAATCTGCTCCTCCAGATCCACCAGGGGCTTTTCAAAATCAAGCAAAAAACGACGGGCCATCGGGCTCAGGCAACAAGGGCGATGGCGGGAGCTTCCACCGGCTCCAGCCCAAGGGCGGAGAAGCCATGGCGGATGGAGGCGGCGCCAATCTGTTCCATGGCCTCCAGGGTGATGTTGTTGCGACCCCAGCTGAAGTTGGTGTGCCAACCCTCAAATTCGAGCAGCATCGCCTCGGCGAAACAGGCAAACAGCTGGCGGCGGGGGTTGCTCATCTCCGCCATTTCCATCATCTGCCAGCCGATATCCCTTACAAATTCAACGATGCCGCCCTTGAGCACGGTGACGTGTTCAGAGGCAACCCGGGTATCGAGGTTCTTGGGATAGCCGCCATCAATCATCAAACAAGGTTTGCGCAGGCTCTCGGCCTCGATGCTCAGGGTCTGGGGCAGGGAGGCCACCCATACGACCACATCCGCCTCCGGCAAAGCCTCCTCAAGGCTCAACACCCGACCACCGCCCAACTCCTGGCGCAGATCCTCAAGGCGCTGCTGCTGGCGGGCCACCAGCAGTAATTCGGCAACGCCGGTGCGACGGCTCAGCCAACGGCAAACGGCACTGCCAATGTCGCCGGTGGCGCCCACCACCGCCACCTTCGCCTTGGTGAGGTCGATGCCGAGCCGCGGTGCATTTTGTTCCACCTGACGGCAGATCACCCAGGCGGTGTGGGTGTTGCCGGTGGTGAAACGCTCCCACTGCAAGAGGGTGGCGCGGATCTGCTGGAACTTGGCCAGGTTGAAATTCTCGAAAATGATCGAGGTGAAGCCGCCTAGGGCGGTGATGTTGATGCCCTTTTTCTGGGCCAGCTCCATGGCGTTTTGCACCTTGCGGGTGGCCGTTTTGAAGCGGCTGAGCATCTCCGGCACAAAACAGGAGTCGATGTAGGTGCCCTGGATCGTCTGGCCGGTGGCACTGGTGAGCTCAAAGGTTTCCACCAGCTGGGGCGGAGCGCTGCACCAGAGATCAAGTTCCCCCTCAGCCAGCTCTTCTAAGCCCAGGTCCCGGGCCTTGAGGCGCGCATCCCGAAAACTGCTGGAGTGACCGATCAGACCAAACATGCTGCAGACCTACTGCGCCCCGGGTATTGCAGGGCGCGAAAGATTAAGAACTAGTCTCCCACGACACCAAAGCTGGTGGGATCAGGCTTAGGCCACCAAGGCCGCCGCACTCATGCGGGCCAAGTCACGGGAAGCGAAACCGATCTCCATCAGCGCCTCCTGATAGGCGATCAGAAAGTCTTCGATCAGGCTCTCCTTCTCCATATGCAGCACGGCGGCATCGTCTGCCACCTGGTCAAGCATGCGGCGGATGATCGGCAGGTTGATCTTGTTGGCCTGTTCGATCTCGCCACGGACATCCTCGAAACGGGCCTTAAGCCACTCCTGGCCGTAGTTGAGGTGGGTGTACTCATCCTTCACCACCCCCTCGGTGATCTTGCGGGCAAAGGGGTCGGCCACCGGGATATAGATGTGATAGGCGGCGATGGCGAAAGCCTCGATCATCAGGGCCTGGATCACCAGGCAGCTCACCACCTTGCCCTCGGCCAGGGCCGTTTCGAAATTGTTGTGCAACGGGGCGAAAAAGGTCTTAGCAAAAGCCATGTCGGGCTCCACACCAAGGTTCTTACCGCAGGCCTGGAAGCCCTTCATGTGCTTCAGCTCCATGCGCGCCAGCTGGCCCAAGCTTTCCTGCTGATCCGGCAACAGCGTTACCAGGGACAGGTAATTGTCGTAGGCCTCCTGCTCGCCTTCGATCACGATGGCGTTGATGCGGCTGTAGGCCGATTTGTAGGCCTCGGTGCTGAAATCAGGTATCTCCTCAGCGGTGGGGGCCAGTACGGAAGAAGCCATCACTGCTGGGGAGCCGTTGGTAGAGGTTCCACTCTATCTAGTGCAGGCCGGCGTTGGGGCCAGTCACTGGTTAGCAAACTGGTAAACAGCTGCAGCCAGCCGGCCACCAGGCGCTCCAGCAGCTGATCCCCCTCCCCGGGGTTGGCGCCGCTGGGATCGCCCACCACCCCGTTGGCACTGAGCTCGCGGCTGATCCAAGCGCAGGGCACTGCCCCTTCCAGCGATAGGCCCGCCGGCGGCTCCAGGGGCATGGCAGCGCTTGGCAACGGCCCCACCAGCCCTGGCTGCAGCGCCAGCATCAGGCTGGTTTCAGCGCGGCCCCCATGCAGTCCTTGGCTGCGTTCCGGTTCTGGAATCAACTCCAAGAGCTGCGGCGGCCCCGACCAGAGGAACCAGGGCAACACCGCCAGCCGCGGCCAACGATGGCGGATCTGGCGGGCAGCCACCTGCACCAGGGCGATCTGGCCCCCATGGCCGTTAAACAACACCAGCCGTTCAAATCCAGCCGCCGCCACCGCCTCGCCCACGGCCTCCAGCAAACCCAGCAGCAGCTCCGCCGACAGGCTCACGGTGCCGGGAAAACCCGTGTGCTCCGGGGAAAAGCCATAGCTCTGCAGCGGCAGTCGCCAGAGGGGTAATTCCTCGGGCAATTGCTTCAGCACCAGATCCAGCACGCTGTCTGCAAAGCAGCTATCGGTGCCCACAGGCAGATGGGGCCCGTGCTGCTCCAGCGCCCCGATCGGCAACACCACGGTGCTGCCTGGCTGGCGGGCGGCCGCCTCCACCGCGGGCCAGGGCAGGTATTCAAGGCGGCGCTGGGAAGCCATTAATTCGAGAGGTGCTGCCTACAGTGTGGGATCGCTTTGCACCAGGTCATGGCAGGTTCCGGCAGCGACAAGCCCCGCACCCCCCCCGCCGCCGCTACCCCCCTGCGGAAGCCCCTGGCGATCCTTCACATAAGTAAGAAGGAAGAGGAAGACAGGCGCGCCAAGGAGGAGCAGGAGCGGGTGGCAGCTGTGGCTGCCGCTGCCGCCGCTGCCCCCAAGCCGGTGGCGGCCCCCGTGCGCCGCTTCGTAGACGACGACCTGGACGGCATGGAAGGCATGACCATGGCCGACCTGCTCGGCCCGGCCGACCAAAAACGCAAACAGCAACAACAGCCCCAGGGGGGTGGCGTTGCCCGCACCCCGGCCCGCAGCGTTGACGACTTTGATTTTGACGAGGAGGCCTTCCTGGCCGCCCTCGATGAAAACGAACCGGTGGGTACCACCGGTGAGGTGGTCACCGGCAAGGTGATCGAACACGAAAGCGACGGCATCTATGTAGATATCGGCGGCAAGGCACCGGGCTTCATGCCCAAGGCTGAATGCGGCCTCGGGGTGATCACAGAGCTCAAAACCCGTTTCCCCAAGGGCACCGAGGTGCAGGTGCTGGTCACCCGGGAACAGAACGCCGATGGCATGGTGACCGTGAGCTGCCGGGCCCTGGCCCTGCGCCAGGCCTGGGAGAAGGTGCGCCAGCAGGAGAAAGACGGCAAGGTGGTGCAGGTGAAAGTGAGCGGTTTCAACCGCGGGGGCGTTACCTGTGACCTGGAGGGGCTGCGGGGCTTCATTCCCCGCTCCCAGCTGCAGGACGGCGAAAACCACGAGGCCCTGGTGGGCAAAACCCTCGGGGTGGCCTTCCTGGAGGTGAACCCAGAAACCCGCAAGCTGGTGCTTTCCGAGAAGCGGGCCGCCACCGCCGCCAAGTTCTCAGAACTGGAGGTGGGTCAACTGGTGGGCGGCCAGGTGGCCAGCATCAAGCCCTACGGCTTCTTCATCGACCTGGGCGGGGTGAGCGGCCTGTTACACCAAAGCTGCGTCACCGGCGGCCACCTGCGGGACCTGCGGGAGGCCTTTGAACCCGGCGAAGCGATCCAGGCGGTGATCACCGAAATCGACCCGGGCCGGGGCCGCATTGCCCTCAACACCGCCCTGCTGGAAAACCAGCCGGGGGAACTGTTGGTGGATAAGGCAAAGATCTGGGCGGAAGCCCAAGACCGGGCCAACCGGGCCCGCAACACCCTGCGCCAAAAGGAACAGAACGCCGGATGAGCATCCCCTCTGCGGAGTGGGAGCTCGACTTTTACTCCCGTCCAGTGCTGGACGAGAACGGCAAAAAACGCTGGGAACTACTGATCTGTTCCGCAGACCAGAGCTTCCGCTGGAGCCGCTTCTGTCCGGCCAACAGCGTTAATTCGATCTGGCTCAAAGAAGCGCTGGAGGAGGCCCTGGCGGCGCTCCAGGAGCAAGGGGCCACGGCCCCCCGCCGGCTGCGCTGCTGGCGCAGTTCGATGCGCACCATGGTGCAGCGGGCCGCCGCCCCCCTGGGCCTCGAAGTGCTGCCCAGCCGCCGCTGCTACGGCCTGGTGGAGTGGCTGCAGGAACGGGAACGCACGGTGTACAGCGCCATGGAGGGTCACTTGAGTGGCCCCCTGGCGCCGCCCCTCAGTTCGGTGCAACCCCTGGCGATCCCCCTGCCGGAGGCGGTGCGGGGTGATAGCTGGAGCTGGGCCCAGCTGCCGGCTGAAAGTTTTAGCGAGGCGGCCGACTGGCAGATCAGCTTTGCCGGCCTGGTGCCCTTGCCTGCCTGCGCCGCCGCTGCGCCGGTGGCCGGCCTGCGTCTGTTTAGCCCCAGCCGCGCCCTGGCCCTGGCCGGCTGGCTGGCGGGGTTGGAGCCGGTGCGGCTGGAGGTGCGCGACCAGCAGCTGGTGTTGGAGGCGGGGCTGGAGGATCGCTGGTTGGTGTCTGAGCTCAAACCAGAGGAGGCCGACGCCGCCCGGGCCGCCTTTCAGCTGGCCCGGGAGCAGGCCGGAGGTTTGCAATTTCTAGCGGTACAAACTGCCGAATCAGCCACAGACTTCGCCGGTTTCTGGCTGCTGCGGGATCTGCCCGATTGCTGAAGACCAGCCCATCCCTAAACCCATGGCCGAAGCCCTGCCCGCCCCCTTCGAGCGCCCCGACAGGGGTTTCAACAACCTGGAAGGTTGGAGCTGGATAAGCAGCTACGGCGGCCTTTACCTGCAGTGCGATCTGCTGCAGGAATTTGAGCACGCTTTCTTCAGCCGCCAATGGCAGGGCCGGGGCCCTGAGGAACTGGTGGGTTATGTGAGCGCTGGGGTGAGTGTGCACCGGCCCCTGCAGATCCATAGCGCCGCAGTGCTACCCGCCTCCCAGGCCAGTGCCGACCCCTGGCCCGAGGCCGATGGCCTGGTTAGTGATGCCCCTGGCCAAAGCCTTTGGGTGTGTGGGGCCGATTGCACACCGGTGTTACTGGCTGACCCCGCCAGTGGTCGGGTGGCCGCCTGCCATGCCGGCTGGCGGGGGGTGGCCGGCGGCATCCTGGGGCGGGCGATCGAGCTGCTGGAAGCCGCCGGCAGCCGCCGCAGCGACCTGTTGGTGGCCCTGGGCCCGGCGGTGAGCGGCGCCAATTACCAGGTGGAACGGCAGGTGAGTGTCCAACTGGGCGACCTGGATCAGCTGCAGGCGGCGGGGGCGCTGCTGCCTGATCCCCACCCCGGCCGCGACCGGCTAGACATCCGGGCCGCCAGCCTGTTGCAACTGCAGGGGCTGGGCCTGGGGAGCGAACAACTGAGCAGCTGCCCGCTCTGCACCGTGGCGGAACCTGAACTGTTTCATTCCTGGCGCCGCGACCAAGTGAAGGCCGTGCAATGGAGCGCCATCGTGGCCCAGGGCTAAGCAAATTTCAGGGCTGCTCCAGGGCTAGCTGCGCCGAAAACAAACCAGCAGGTTGTGGGCCGGCATCGGCCAGCGCCCGTCCAGCAGCAACCCCTGGGCCCGGGCCTCCTGCTCCACCGCCCCGAGCGAACGGATGCCCCAGCGCTGGTCCCTTTGCCGCAGGCTGGCATCAAAGGCCCTGTTGCTGTCACTGGTGGCCACGGCCCCCTCAAGGAAGGGGCCATAGAGCACCAGGGCCGCCCCCGGAGCCAGCAAACGAGCCGTCTGGGCCAGCAGTCCCTGGCAGGCGGCCCAGGGGGCGATGTGAATCATGTTGATGCAAAGCACCAGGGCCGGCGCTTCCGTTAGCTCAGGCCAGGCGCTATGGCTGGCATCCAGATTTAGGGGTGGGGCCATGGCCGTGAGCCCCAGCTGCTGCCGCCAGCTGGCCAGGCTGGCCCTGTGACTGGCATCGGGATCACTGCCCTGCCAGCGGAGGCCTGGGTGGCTGCGGGCAAAGCGTTGCTGGAAAAAACAGAGATGTTCGCCACTGCCACTGGCGATTTCAAGCACTAGGCCCTGGGCCGGCAGCAAGGGCTCCAGCCCAGCGGCGATCGGCTCGCGGTTGCGTTCCGTAGCCGGAAAGTACAAACGGGCATCGGAGTTCAAACCAGGATTGCCAGCCATGGCAGGCTGCAGCAGCTGCAGCCCCCACAATGACCCAACACTTCTGGAGCCATAAGCCCTGGTGGTGCCAACCCTGGTCGATTCTGCTCACGGGCAGCATCGCCATCGCCGGCAGCTGGCTGCTGCTCCAGATCTGGTGGATTACGGCTGGGGTGGCCCTGCTGGTGCTGGCCTGGTGGCTGCTGTTTCTGGTGGTGGTGCCATACACCACCCCGGTGGAAGAGTCTGAAGCGAAAACCCCTTGAACCGCCGATGAGCAGCTCGCTGCCGCTGGTGTTGGTCCATGGCCTCTGGGACACCCCCAGGGTGTTTGAGCGGTTGCGCCAGCAGCTGGCCGGCCGCCGCCCAGAAATATTCAGCCCCCATCTGCCCCACCGCTTTGGCGCCACGGGGCTGCTGGAGCTGGCCAATCAACTGGACAGGGAGATCCAGGCCCGTTACGGCACAGAACAACCGCTTGATCTGCTCGGCTACTCGATGGGGGGCGTGGTGGGCCGCAGCTGGATCCAGCTGCTTGGCGGGCATCAGCGCTGCCGCCGCTTCATCAGCCTGGGCAGCCCCCAGCAGGGCACCCTTGTGGCCCAACCCTGGCCCCGCTGGCCCCTGGCCGGGGTGGCAGACATGAAAATCGGCAGTGCCCTACTGCAAAGGCTGAACGGCAACCTGGCCCCCCTGGAAAAACTGCAGTGCCACAGCTACTACTGCCTGCTCGACCACATGGTGGTGCCCTCCTGGCGGGGGGTGCTGCCGGTGGGCAGCGTTGAGCGACTACCTGTGCAGCAGCACCGCCAGCTGATCAGCTCGCCCCTGGCCCTGGGGCCGATCACTGAAGCCCTACTGGCATAGGGCCTAGCCAGAGCGCTGTTGCCAGAGCAGCCACAGTTCACTCGGCATGGTGTTGATGCTGAGGCTGGCCATCCGCCCCTGCAAAACAAGCTCCAGGCGCTCACTCAATTCCCATTCCTTAACGCCTTTGAGGGCGTCAACGATCAACAGCAACTCCAGTTCTGTAATGGGCATTTCCATCGCCCAGCTCCCTTTTCAATTGCCGCTGGCTTTGGCCAAAAGCTATGGGGCTGGGAACAGGCTTGAACCTTGGGGCCGCAGATCTACCCCAAGGGAGCGGCCAAATCGCTTGTCTAGATGTGCTCCGAGGTCACCAAGCTGCCGCCGATGGCCTTGGCATAGGCCTCCAGGCTCTGGCAGGGGGCCCAGCCTTGGCCCATGGGGAAGGCACCGGAACACTTCAGGCTCAGGGCACGGCGCTCAGCGGCAGCCTTGGAGGGGAAGGTATCGCTGGGGGGCTGGGCCTGGCCAGCCGAGGCGACCCCTAGGCCCAGGGCGAGGAAGCTGCCAAACAGGCCGATGTGGCGCATAGGGGGGAGGGGAGTGGTATCTAGCCAAATTCTTGGCCGCCAGTCGCCGCTGTCAAGGGCAGGAAGCTGCAGGCCCTGAGTAAATAGAGGAGACTGCGCCCGTTGCCGCCCGAATTCCATGACCAGCAACGCCACGATCAGAGTTGAGCGGGATCTCAGCCATGCCCCTGAGAAGGTGTGGAGGGCGCTTACCGAAGCGGAGTTCGTGGGGCAGTGGTGGGGCAGCAGCAGCATCGAGGCCACGGTGGGCCACCAATTTCTGTTGGACCTGGGGGAGCAAGGGGAGGCCCCCTGTGAGGTGCTGGAAGCCGATCCCCACAGCCTTTTTGTGATTCAGTTCAATCGAAACTGGACCCTGTCGTGGGTGCTGGAAGCAACTAGCTCAGGCTGCTGCTTAGTGCTGTTCCAGGAGGGATTTGAACTCAAAGGCGCCAATCCCCAAGCAGCCTATGAAGATCTGAGCACCCACTGGAACGAGGAACGCCTGCCCCAACTGGAACAGGTGCTACAAACAATGGATATCTGAAAGACTAGATTGAGTTACAGCCCGCTCAGACTCACACAAAAAGCTTTCAGGGTATTTACAAAAGCAATTGCTGCTAAGTTTTTTATACTTTTAAGAACTAAAAACAATTACCCCATAACTTAAGCCTGCTAGTGTTTTCATGGCTTACGCAGCATGGCTTTTGCAAAGCACTGTACTGCACTCTTTGCAGCACTCTTTTCTGCCCTGTGCAAAGCGCTGCGATTAGGTCGCTTTACCATTCTCCTTTGGGGCCCTCCCTTCATGATGCCCTTAAACAACTACAGCACAAACGACAACAACAATTGTGAGGAGCAGCAGCACCTCAGCCTTGAGCTCAGCGATGCCGCCTGGGAAGAGCTGCTGCAGCTGAGCGAAAACCAGGGCAGACCCCTGGCCACGATCGCCCATGAACTAATCAGCCAACATCTCAGCTAACCGCAGACCCGATGGGCTTATGCGGCAGATCTGCTGCATAAGCTTTGTCAATCAAAGCTGGCAAACCAGCAGAGGTATCCAATTGTGTAAGTGTATTCACTCGCTGTAGGAGGCGTCATGGCAGAACTTGGCGCTTCAGGGTCCAACTCTGAACAGCGCACCTTTGAATTCCGCACCCCTAGGCGGATCAGCATCACGGTTTCCCTCAGGACCTATCAAATGCTTGTGGAGAGAAGTGAAGGAGAAGGCCGCTCAATCAGCAACCTTGCTTCCTTCCTATTGGAAGATTCCCTGATTAATCGCAACAATAAGGATTCACCCCCTGAAGCTGGGAAACGGCTTGGCTGAAACCGCCTCAATCGATCGACAGATTGCCCTGCTCATCCCAAGTGAGCAAGGAGGCCAAGTGGGGCGTGGGGCTGCGCACCACCCCAGGCCTCAGCAAACAGGAATCCACCGTAAGCGGGATCAATTTCCCCAGCTGAATCACCACTGCGGCAGTGGCGGCAGGGGCCCCGCTGTTAGCTCGAGGGGAGATCTGGTTCAAGCTCAGACCCATATGGGTCCTTAACCCTATGCCGAAAACATAGTCTTAGCCACCCCCCTAAAAGGCCTGGGTCCAGGCGTAGATCTCCACGGCGGTCCAGATGCCATGGCGCCAGTAAACGTCTGCCTTGACCAGGGCGTCCACCTGGTCCCGGCTGGCCGCCTCATAGATGGCAAACACATGGGTGCTGCCCTCGGTGGGCCCCAGGGTCACCAATACCCCAGCTTCCTTTTGCTGGCGCAGCCCCGCCAGGTGCTCCTCCCGGTAGGGGCTGCGGGCCTCCAAGGCATTGGCGCAGTAGGTACCCCAGAGAACGAAACGCATGGCCAGCAACGCACTGGCCCCAGGTTATGGGGCCAGTGCTAAGGGCGCCCAGGCTCAGGAATCCAGGGCACTGCGCAGCTCCCGGCAGAAACTGGCGGCCACCGCCACCGGATCTTCTCCCGCCGCCTGGGCCGCCGCCAGCCGCTTCACCAGGGCACTGCCCACGATCGCCCCATCGGCCCCCCAGTCGCGCACCTGGCGCGCCTGCTCTGGGCCGGAGATGCCAAAACCCACCGCCACCGGCGTGGGCCCCAGGCCCTTGAGCTGCGCCACCAGCCCAGCCACCCGATCTTCCAGCTGGGTGCGTTCCCCGGTAACCCCAGTAACGCTCACCAGATAGGTGAAACCACGGCTGGCCGCCGCAATCCGGGCCATTCGTTTTTTAGGGGTGGTGGGGGCCACCAGCAACACCAGGTCAAGGCCCTCGGCCGCTGCAATCGGCGACAGGCGTTCCGCCTCCTCCAGGGGCAGATCCGGCACCAGCAAGCCGGCGGCACCAGCCGCGGCCGCCTCCGCGCAGAAGCGTTCCATGCCCCGGTTGAGCAGGGGATTGCTGTAGGTGAAAAGCACCACCGGCAGGCTGAGCTGGCCCCGCAGGCTGCGGAGTAAATCAAGCACTGCCCCAGGGGTGGTACCTGCCGCCAGGGCGCGGCTGGCGGCCTCCTGAATCACAGGGCCATCGGCCAGGGGATCGCTGTAGGGAATCCCCAGTTCCACCAGATCAGCGCCGGCCGCCTGCAGGGCCAAGAGCACCCGGCCAGTGGTGGCCAGGTCTGGATCACCGGCGGTAAGAAAGGGCATCAGGGCACAACGACCCTGGGCACGCAGCCCCTCAAAACAACGGGCCAGGGGGCTGGGGCCAGGGGCCACGGTCATTGCAGGGGGCACTGAGCTAGGGGGAGCCTATGGCTCCAGCAGCCCCACCTCCTTGAGCAGGGCCTCCTGCTCCCCAGGGGAAAGACTCTCAAAGCGCTGGCGCAACTCTTCGGTGCTGAGGGCGTCGTAGGCGGAGCGATAACGACGCCGTTGCTCCATGAAGGTCATCTTGCCGCTCACCACCCGCCAGAGGTAGCTGCCGGTCCAACCAAACACCAACAACACCAGCACCGCCTCCGATGCAATCCCAGCCGAAAAACCTTCAAAACCGGCCGCCTGGAAACCCCAATAGCCGGCAGCGCCCAACAGAAATACCGCGAGGGTTAGCAGCAAGGCCCTAGCTCGGGTCATCGCTCAGCCCTCCCCATGGCCTGCCATCCGCAGGTTGAGAAAAGGGGCGAACAGGATCAGACCAGGGAAAAACAGAAACACCAGGCCATACACGCCAGTGCGTTCCAGTTTGCCCATCACATACCAGCGCTTATTCATCCAGAAATACAAGCCCAGCGGCACTAGCACCAGGTAGGCAAAGCCCAGTACTGCATAGGCCAGCAGCACCAGCAGGTTGTCTACGGACAGCAGGGAGAGCAGGTGCTGGAGGAACAAGGGTGGCTCCGGGGAGGCTGGGGGAGGGGTGGTGGTGCCCGTGGCGGGATTCGAACCCGCACTGGAGCGATTTTAAGTCGCTTATCTCTACCGTTGGATTACACGGGCCCGCTCGCCGCGACCCATCATCCCCTGCGCTGGCACCCAGGGCCGGGCCCTGGATCCCCGGGCAGTGATTACGTAGGGGACTGAACTGGCCTGGGCCGTGTCCGAACAACAGCTGCAGCGCTTTCTCCACAAGGTGGACCAGCTCAATGAACTGGTGGCGCGGATCAAGGCTGATCCCGCCCTACGGGCCCAATTGAGTGCCTGCGAGAGCCATCAGCAGGTGGTGGAGCTGGCCGCGGACCAGGGCCTGGAGATCGGTCGCCGCTGGGGGGAAAGCGAGCCGGGGGAAAGCGACCCCCCGCTGGCCCCTGAACCCCACAAGAAAGCAGCCCTAGCCAATCTTTTCCACAGCCTGCCGCCGGCCCCAGGCAGCGAACGGGTGGAAATGCTGCTGGAGGGCCGTGGCCTCAAGTTGGAGCTGATCCATTCCTGCGCCGCCAGCACGCCAGCGGGCCAGTGGTACAACCAACCCCTGGGGGAATGGGTGCTGCTGCTGCAGGGCTCGGCCCAGCTGCGTTTTGCCGATGCCGATAGCGCCCAACGGCTGCAGCCCGGCGATTTGCTCTGGATTCCGCCCCATCGGCTCCACCGCCTGGAGAGCAGCGATGGCGGCCGCGGTTGCCTCTGGCTCACCCTGTTTGTGGCACCGGAGCTGGAGCCCAAACTGCCCGTAGCCTGAGGGCGCTGCACAAGGCATCAATGGCAGGAAAGATTCGTCCCCGGGGCCCAGCAACTTGGGCCACAGCCCTGGCCCTGGCCCCCCTCTGCGCCTTGGTATTAGGCAGCGCCGCCGTGCAGGCCGCCCCCAAACAAACCATGGCCCAGGCCGCCGAAGCCCTGGATGTGTGTAGACGGATCGCCAAGCCAGACCGCGACCAACAGATCGGCGAACAGGCCGCCCAGGCCTGGCTCGCCTCGGCGCCAGGGGCTGCCGGGGAGCGCCTCGATCCCACCAGCCTGCTGCGGGCCATGGTGGAGGCCTATGGCCAAACGATGCAGAAGGAGGGCCAGTTGATTGCCATGGGCTGCAGCCAGGGGGTGCTTGACCGCTGCCTGCCGCTCAATTGGAGCGCCTTTCACCAGGGGGCGCTGCTGGTGCTGCAACGCAATGGCCTGGGGGATCTGCTGCGCCCAGGGGGCCGCTGAACCCAGGGCCAATACCCAGAACTAAGAGCTGATGCGGTTGCCTTTGCGTCTCTGCAGGAGCCAGTAGGCGGCGCTGAGGCTGAGGGTGCCAAAGCCAAGCCCCAGCAACAACATCGGATTATCACTGGCACTGGAGGGCAGCACGATGATTTTGCGGGCCATGGCGGTGATCGCCGTAGCCAGCACCAGTTCCAGCTGAATGGCGTGGTCCCGCAGGTAAGCCAGCACGTTTTCCAGCACCTCGATGGCGATCAACAGGGTGAGCACCTCGCCGAGCACCGCGATCAATTCATTACCCACCAGGGGCATTTGCCCCGGGGCCAGCTCTCGGGCTATCCCCAGCAGCAACTGCCCGGTGGCCGCCACGATCACCAGCACCATGCCCACGGAGAGCAACTTGGCCAGGGCCCGCTGGAAACGGCTCAGGGCCTCCAGGAAGAACTGGTCTTCCAGCAGGAAAGAGAAGAGCCGACGCATGGCCTAAGCCTCAGTAACTGAAATAGTCGTATTGCGGCCGGGCATCGGTGTCCCCAGGCGGGTTTTCCAGGCGGGTGTCACAGGTGACGGAGCCATCGGCTTTGGTCACACAATTCTCGGTCTTCACCTTTGTCGCCGGGCCCACATTCGAGCCCGGACCCAGCAGGTAGCTGCCCGACTGGCTCAAGGCGGGCAGGGCCAGCGATAGCAAAACCGGTACCACCAGAAACAGGGCGCGAAGCATCGGAGCAGGGCAGCTTGCAGTCACTTTGCCTTAGCTGCCCTTGCTTTGCCCTAGGTGGTGTTGATCTGCCCTAGACAGTTTTTATTGGTCTAAACGCTGTCGTTGCGGATTTCTTGGAGCAGCAAATCCAGCTGGGCCAGCTCATCCGCCGCTGAAAAAGCATCATCGGCAAGCCCTGGCTCAGCGCCCAGCCACTGGGCCTCAATGCTGCAGAGCCGATCGGCTAGGCCATGGATCCCCGCCTGGCTCACGGTGCGTTGCAGTTCATGCAGTAACACCGGCATGCGAATCGAACCGGCCCGCAGGGCCCGCCTCAGGTCCGCCTGGGTGCGCCCCGTATGGCGCAGCCAATCCTTGAGGAAAGCCTCCAGCTGCTCGAGCTGGTCGGGGTTCAGGCTGGGGGCAGAGGAAGCCATGGCACGGCCAGGTCAGCTCCAGATTGGCATTCCACCCCCGGCCAGGGCTATGGCAACCAACGATCCAGCCGCCGCTGGGCCCGCTGGCGAATTTCCTCGGTTACATGGCTGCGGAAGATCCCCAGCAGGGCCGTGAGCGCCACCACGTCATCACTGAAGCCCACGATTGGTAGGAAATCAGGGATCAGATCGGTGGGCACCAGCAGGTAGGTCATCGCCGCCAGCATCGTCAGCCGCACCGCATGGGGGGTGGAGCCATCCAGCAACAGCTCCAGACATTCCAGCGCCGGCCGAGCCACCACCCGGCCCGCCCGCCGCAACAGCTGCTGGATGGCGCTTTCATCCACCACGCTGCTGTCAACAACCGTGCTGTCAACAACCGTTGCATCCACGGGCAGGGGATCAGTCACGGCCAAGGGGTGAACCACAGCCCCCAGCCTGGAACAAACAGCGGCCCAACTGCAGGGGGGGAGAACCGAACGGCCAGCGCCGGTAGTCCCAAGGTTGTAAACACTGGGAATTAACAGGCTTCCACCAGCCCCGACTGAATGCCGGCCCGCCGCAGCTTGCGCAGGGAACGTTGCACCAGCTGGCGGCAGTATTCGCGGCTGCAGCTCAGCTGGCGGGCCACCTCCGCCAGGGTGCGCCATTCATTGCTGCCATCTAGGCCAAAGCGCAACATCACCACCGTGCGCTCCTTGGGGGTGAGGCTGGCCTGGTCAAGCAGTTTCCAAACGGCGGCACTGCGCTCATCCAGCTCGGCCCGCTCCATGGGGGGCAACTCCTCGCTGGGGAGCACATCAATCAGCTCTGAGGGATCGGTTTTGGACTTCACCACCCCCTGGAGACTGACCGTGACACTGCGCAACTCACAACCCAGCAGCTCCTCCACCTCCGCCTGGGGCAGATCAATGAACTGGGCCAATTGAAAGGCGGAAGGCAGCTGGCTGGAGCTTTGCAGTAAGTGGGCCTTTGCCGCCCGCAATTTGGTTAGCTTCTCGTTGATATTCACCGGAATGCGAATCGTGCGGCTCTGGGTTGAAAGGGCACGGTTCAAGCCCTGGCGAATCCACCAGTAGGCATAGGTGCTGAAGCGATGGCCCCTGGTGGGGTCAAACTTCTCCACCGCCCGGGTGAGCCCGATCGTGCCCTCCTGGATCAGATCCAGCAGGTCGAGACCTTTGCCCTGGTAACGCTTGGCCAGATTCACCACCAGCCGCAGGTTGGCCGTGATCATTTGGTTCTTAGCCCTTTCCCCCAAGCGCAGCAACTTTCTTTCTTCATCACTGAGTTGTGCCGTTGGTTTCGCCAACAGCGGCACCATGGCCTGCACCTTTCGCCCCAGGGTGAGCTCCTCCTCAGGGGTGAGCAGCTTGTGACGGCCAATTTCGCCAAGGAAAGCGCTAAGGGAGCTGGACATGGCGCGAAACTCTGGTTAAGGCCTTAATTGAAAGTAAGGGGAAATGTTCTGTTTTGAGGAACCCTCACAAAGGTTTCGGAGTTGCCGCTTGAATCTCAACGTGGATTTCAACCTGTTGTTTGCCAGAGCTTGTTGTTTGCCATCGGGCCAGCCACCAGCATCCGCCCACAGCAACCCAGCCCAAGGAGCTACTCTCCCGGCGATGGCCGCTTGCACCGATGACCACTGAACTACTGGGCCGAGCTGGCTCTGCCTATCTGCACGAAATCAGCTTTATGGTTTGTTTTGCGGCCCTGGTGCTGGAGCGCAAGTTGCTGCGCGCCAACCCAGACCGGAGCACCGCCACCCAGCTGATCGTCACCGATGTGGTGTATGGCATCGCCGCCCTGAGCCTGCTGGGCAGCGGCGTATTGCGGGTGCTGTACTTCGGCCAAGGGGCGGAGTTTTACATGGAGAACCCGCTCTTTTGGTGGAAGGTGGGCATTTTTCTGGCGGCCGGCAGTCTCTCCCTTTATCCAACGATCACCTACATCCTCTGGGCAATTCCCCTGCGCAAGGGGGAAACCCCGAGCTTCTCTGCCGCCGCCGCCCAGCGGCTTGGTTGGGTGATCAACATTGAATTGCTGGCCTTTGCCAGCCTGCCCTTCCTGGCCAGCCTGATGGCCAGGGGGGTGGGTCTGCCGGCTCTGCCGGCATGAGTTTTGCTGGCCTGCTGCTGCTCGCCAGCCTGCAGGGGAGCAGCTGTGCCCCGGTGCTGGAACGCCAAACCCTGGTCGAACCAAATCCCATCACTGTTAGTGCCAGCAATGGCAACAGCAGTGGCAACAGCAGTGGCAACAGCAGTGGCAACAGCAGTGGGCCGCGGCCCGGCTACGGCGACCAGTTGCAGCCCTCACGGCTGGGCTGGGTGACCCTGCCCCACTGGTGCATCTGGGTGGAGCCCAGCGCCCCTGATCTTTGGAGCCAGCGCTGGAGCCAGGCGGTGGAGGCGGCCCTGGCCAGCTGGGGGAAACAAATCAGCCTGGAGCGGGTGGAACGGGCCGAAGATGCCCAGCTGCGCCTCTGGCGGCGGCGGCCGCCGTTGCAGGGGGGTAGGGCCAGCCACGGCCGCGCCCTGCTCAGCTTCCAGCAGGTGCGCCGCAGCCAGCAGCCCCAGGCCCAGCTGGAACCGCTGGTGGAAATCCTGATCAGCCCAGGCCAACGGCCCCAGGCGATCCAGGCCACCAGCCTCCATGAACTGGGCCATGGTTTTGGCCTTTGGGGCCATAGCGATCAGGCCAGCGATGTGATGGGCGCCGTGCCAGGGGCCATACCCTTGCTGGAGCTGAGCCGCCGCGATCTGCTCAGCCTGGGCTGGCTCCAGGGGCAGGCTTCCCTTTTCGGCTCCCCATGGCCAGCAGTAACGCCAGCAGGAAAATCAGCAACTGCACCACCACCACCGACGGTCCGGAGGGGAGATTGAAGGCGGCGGATCCGAATAAACCAAGTACCCCACCGCAGCCCCCCAGGGCGGCGCTCAGCCCCACATAACCATTGAAATTGCGGCTCACCAGCCGGGAGGCGCAGGCGGGAATCACCACAAAGCCACTGATTAACAACACCCCCACCGCCTTGATCGCAATCGCCACCACCACCGCCAGCAGCACCACAAACAACAGTCGATGCAACGGCACCGCCACCCCCCGGGATAAGGCCAGGGATTCATCGAGGGTGAGCAGGATCTGGGCCCGGCGGCTATGGGCCCCATAGGCCAGCGTTATCAACAACAACAGGGCCAGCAAGCCCAGCTCAAGCCAGGAAACGCCAAGGATGTCGCCAAACAACAGCTGCTGCAGGCTGCCCTTCGCCTCTTGCACAAAGCTGAGCGCCAGCACCGCCACCGCCAGGGAGGAGGAATAAACGATGTTGAGCAGGGCATCGGCGGGGAGCTGACTGCGCCGCACCAGGGCACTCACCACCAGGGCAAACAGCACCGCAAAGGGGATCAACACCAGGGTGGGGTTAAGGCCCAGCAGGATCGCCAGCACAATGCCCAGCAGGGCCGCATGGCCCAAGGCATCACTGAAGAAAGACAACTGACGCAGCACCGCAACACTGCCGAGCAGCCCCCCCAGGGCGCCAGTGAGCAAGCCCCCCAGCAGGGCCCGTTGCATGAAGGGCAGGGCCCAGAGGCTGGCTATCGAGACGGGCTCAACCATGGCTTGCCGTTAATGGTGATGGTGGTGATAGGGCACATAGCCCTTGCCGTACACCAGCTCCAACTGGGCGGGGCTGAGGGCATGGGCGGGGGGGCCAGAACAGCGCAGCCGCCGGTTGAGGCAAAGCACCCGATCACAGCTGCGGCGCACCATCTCCAGGTCGTGGGACACCTGCAGGATTGTGAGCCCCTCCCGGCGGCGCAGCTCCTGGAGCAGCAGATAAAAGCGTTCAGCCCCCTGGGCATCCAGCCCCGCCTGGGCCTCATCCAGCACCAGCAAGCGCCGCGGCCGCACCAGGCAAAAGGCCAGCAACACCCTCTGGATTTCGCCGCCGGAAAGTTCGCTCAGCAGGCGCTCCGCCAGGGCCGAGGCGGTCACCTTGGCCAGGGCTTCGGCCACGGCCCCCCGGGGCCGGCGGGGGCCATCCCAGCCCAGGGCCACGAATTCCGCCACGCTGAGCGGAAAGCGGGGCGGCACCGCAAAGCTCTGGGGCATGTAGGCCACCTGGGCCCGCACGGCCGGCGGCAATTGGCCCTGGGGGCCGAGCCGTTGGCCCAGCAGCTGAACCGAGCCCCCCTGGTGGGGAATCAGGCCCAGCAGGGCCTTCACCAGGCTGCTTTTGCCAGCCCCATTCGGGCCCACCAGGGCGGTGTCGGTTTGGGGGGCAAGGCTGAAACTCACCTCTTCCACGGCGTTAACGCCCTCGCGGCGCACCGTTAGATCTTCAACAGTGAGAATCATTTCAGCCATGGGGCCAAGTTAAAGCCCCCTGCCGGGTTCAACATCAAAACTTCAGCCACCAAAGGCAGAAATCAAGTTCTTGCCATTGCTGCGCATCGTTTCGAGGTAGTAATTAGCGGAGTTAGCAGCAGTGGTTGGCTTTAAAGCAGCTGCGGGGCCAGTTTCGATCGGATCAAAGATGCCCACTGAAATCCCCAGGTCTTTGACAAGGGCATTGAAGGAACCACTGCCCTCCTGGGGTTCAGAAAGCAAGGCCTTCAGCTCACTGGCCTTCACAAGTTTTGTTACCCGCTGCAGATCGGCGGGGGAAGGATTGGCTTCAGGCAGATCCACCAGGAAGTTTGCTTTGAGCCTGTAGCGCTCGGCGAAGTAGGGGGCGAAATCGTGGAAGGCCACAAAGCTCTTGCCGGCATAGGGGGCCAACTGGCTGGCCAGTTCCCTGTTGAGGCTCTGCAGCTGGCTCACCAGGGCAGCAGCATTGCGGCTATAGCCCGCCTTGCAGCCGGGATCCACGGCGATCAAGCCATCCCTGATCGCCTCCACCTGCTGGGCGGCCCGCAGGGGGTCGAGCCAGATGTGGGGGTTCTGGTTTTTGTTAGCGAGATTTTTGTGATCTGGATTTTTGTGATCTGGATTCTTGTTATCTGGATTCTTGTTATCTGGATTCATCAGGGTGGTTACCGCCTTGCTGGTGTCGATCACCAGGAGCTGGGGGTTGTCGACAGTGGCGATCAACTTATCCAGGAAAGTTTCGAGGCCAAGGCCGTTCTTAACCAGCACCCTTGCTTGCTGGAGGCGAACCAGGTCGGCGGGCCTGGCTTGAAAATCGTGGGGGCCAACGCTGGCCGGCAGCAGCGGCTCCACCAGGGCGCAATCTCCGGCCACAGCTTTGCTGAAGAGCGTTATCGGCAAAAAGGTGGTTACCACCCTGGGGCGAACCCCTTTGTCAGCACCAGCATTAGAACCTGGACCAGGGGCCGTGACAGCACAGGCCGCCAGCAGGGGGGCCAAAACTGAGGCGCCGACTGAGGCAAAGATCAAGGCCGCGGAAGGCCGCAAGCCAGGGCCAGACCCACCAAGCATCGCGAAAAATGAGAACCATTTTCATGGTAAGCCGCCGTCGAGCTCAGGGGCGCCGCGGCGCCCCCCGCCGGGCCGCCAGCACCTCCTGCACCCGCCGCCAATCCACCCCGTGGTGGGCCAGGGCCACCTGGATGTGAAAGATCAGATCTGCCGCTTCGCCGGCAATCTCCTCCGGACTGTTGTCTTTGCAGGCCATCACGAATTCAGCACTTTCCTCGCCGATCTTCTTGAGGATCCGGTTGTCGCCCCCCTCCAAAAGTTTGTTGGTGTAACTGCCCGCTTCAGGGCTCTGACGGCGCGCCACGATCACCCGGGCCAGCTCGGTGCAGACATCGGCTGGGGGCGGCAGGGCCGTGGCACCGCCAGCCGTGGGCAGGGGACCCTCGTCGTAGAAGCAGCTGCGGGCCCCCGTATGGCAAGCCACCTCGCCCCGCTGCTCAATCGTGAGCAGCAACACATCGGCGTCGCAGTCGTAACGAATTCCCCGCAGCCGCTGGAAGTGGCCACTGCTGGCCCCCTTGTGCCACAGCTCCTGGCGCGAGCGGCTCCAGTAGTGCACCTCCCCCGTGGCCAAGCTGCGTTCGATCGCCTCCCGGTTCATCCAGGCCTGCATCAAAACCGCCCCATCGAGCCAGTCCTGGGCGATCGCTGGAATCAAGCCAGCTTCGTTAAAGCGCAGCTGCTCCAGGGGCAGGTCCAACAGGGGACTGGGCACGGGCATCGCCACAGGAGAGACTGAACAAACAGCTTCGCAGTGCAACCTGCGCCCGCATGTATACCTGCTCCAAGCAGTTCGAGGGCTTCCCCTGCTGTCACCGGCAGCCGAGCCATCCGGGCCATTGCCACTTTGTGCATGGCTACAGCCGCAGTTTCACCTGTTGGTTTGGCGCCAGCGCCCTCGATGGCTACGGCTTTGTGGTGGATTTTTCCAGCCTCAAACAGTTGCGCCAACAACTGGCAGAGCAGTTTGACCACACCTTTCTGGCCAATGCCAATGACCCGCTGCTGGCGGAATGGCAGCGGCTCCATGGGCTGGGGGCCCTCGACCTGCGGGTGATGCCAAACGTGGGCATGGAAGCCAGCGCCTATTGGGTGTGGGAACGGGCCAATGAGCTGCTCTACCAAAGGGACGGCGGCCGCAGCTGGTGTTGGCAGGTGGAGGCCAGGGAAAATCGTAAAAATGCCGCCTGCTGGCAGGCCCGGCCCAGCTGGGCTGCCTCGGCCTGATGGCTGGAATTGCCTTCAACTCCGCCCAGGGGGCCACGGTTTGGGCCGTGTTCCAGGGGCTGCTGCTGGAGGCCCTGCCCTTCCTGCTGATCGGCGTAAGCATTGCCACCCTTGGCCGCGCCTGGGATCCCCGGGGCCGCTGGCTGCAGCGCTTACCGAATCACCCCCTGCTTGGTCCGCTCAGTGGCGCCGCCCTCGGCTTTGCCCTGCCCGCCTGTGAGTGCGGCAACGTGCCCGTGGCCCGCAGGCTGCTGGCGGTGGGGGCCCCCTTGGGCAGCGCCCTGGGCTTTTTATTTGCAGCGCCGGTGCTCAACCCGATCGTGCTGCTGGCCACCTGGGCCGCCTTCCCCGACCGCCCCTGGCTGCTGCTGTTGCGCCCCTTTGGCAGCCTGCTGATCGCCCTGGTGCTGGCGGCCCTGTTGCAACTGTTGCCGGAAGCGGCCCTGCTCAGCCAAGACCTCCTGGCCGAACGGCGCCTCAATCAACCGCTAGCCAGCGCCAGCCTCTTGGAGCGGCGGGGCGGCCAGCTCGGTGCCGCGGCGCCCCCCCCCATGGCGCTGGCGCCGCCGCCCCCCTGGGCAGAGCTGCTCGACCATGGGCTGCGCGAATTTCTGGAACTGGGCGCCCTGCTGCTGATGGGCAGTGCGATTGCCGCCCTGCTCCAGACCCTGATCCCCAGGGATGTGTTCCTCAGCCTCGGCCAGGCCCCCACCCTTTCGGTGCTGAGCCTGATGCTGCTGGCCCTGGTGGTAAGCGTTTGTTCCAGCGTGGATGCCTTCCTGGCCCTGGGCTTTGCCGACCAGGTAACCCCCGGCGCCCTGCTGGCCTTCCTGCTGCTGGGCCCGGTGATTGACCTGAAAAGCCTGAGCCTGTTCGGCCGCCTATTTCAACCCCGGGCGATTCTGCTGGTGGTGGCGGGGGTATCGCTCACCGTGCTGTTAATCGGCCAATGGCTCAACCTGGTGCTGCTATGAGCTGGCTTCCTCCCCTGGCCCTGGGGTTCTGGGGGGTGGTGCTGCTCCAGGCCTGGGCCAGCGGCCGCCTCAATCTGCTTTTGAGGGCTGATTTCCATGGCCTGGTGCTCGGCGCTGGCCTGGCCCTGCTGCTGCTGGCCCTGGCCAGCCTGCGTTGGCGGCCCCAGCGCCGGTCCCGCTTGATTCCATGGACCGCCCTATTGATGTTGTGGGCCGCGCTTGTGGTGCTGGCCACCCCGCCACGGCCGTCTCTTTCCACCCTGGCGGCCAACCGTTCAGCCAGTGATCTCGGCGCCAGCCCGCTCTCCTTTCTCTCCCCGCCAGAACAACGCAGCCTCACCGACTGGGTGCGGCTGCTGCGCAACCAACCGGACCCGGCCCTCTATGGGGGTGAACCGGTGCGGGTGAGTGGCTTTGTGCTGGCGGTGCCGGGCCAAGCACCGGAGCTGGCCCGGCTGTTGGTGCGCTGTTGCCTGGCCGATGCCACCCCCGTGGGACTAGCGGTGCGCTGGCCCCCTGGCCGGCCCTGGCCCCAGCCCGACCAATGGTTAAAGGTCAGCGGCGTCATGGGGGTGGAGCAGCACCAGGGGGCAGCCCGCTCGGTATTACTGGCCCAGCAGCTGATCCAGATCCCTGAACCAGCCAGGCCCCTGGAACCATGAAACAAATCCTTGCCTGGCTGGGGGCAGCCCTGCTGCTGGCCCTAGGCCAACAACAACTATTGCGCCAGCGGCCGCCGCGACTGCTGCAGGCAACCACCCAGCCCCCAGGTTCCGGAGCCGCCGCCCTCGAGCTGCGCTTCAGCCGACCGATCAACAGCAAAAGCCTGCGCCAGGGAGTGGCGCTGAAGCCTCCCCTGCCCTTTGAACTGCTGGGCCAGGGCAGTCGCTGGCGGCTGCAGATCCCGGCCTCGCAAAGAATCAATGGCCCGCTGCTGCTACGCGTTGCCGGCCGGGATCTCCAGGGCCAGCCCCTGGGGGCCAGCCAATGGCGCTGGGATCCCCGCCCCACTTTGGTGGCGGCCCGGCCGGTGGCGGGGGGGGACCAACTACAGCGCTGGGATGGCCGCCAGTGGCAGCCCCTGGGGCCGGTGCATGGGCCGGTGCAAAGCCTGCTGCCCCTGGGCAACGGCGCCGGGGTGATCACGGTTACGGCGCAGCAACCAATGGCCCAACAGATCTGGCGCCTGAAGCTTGATCAGCGGCTGCGCCCCCAAGGGGAGCAACAGTTGAACAGGCAGCCGCTGATTTATGCCCACCTGAGCAGCAACCAAACGGGGGCCCTGCTGGTGCAATCCTCGGAGCAATTGAGCGCCGAGTCGCACCTACAGCTCTGGCCCCCAGAAGGCAACGCCGAAACCCTGAAACTTGCAGCCAGCGGAGCGATCCAACTGCTGCCCCAGGGGGGCTGGCTGGTGTTGCCGGAAACCGATGGCCTGGCCCTGCGCTCCCTGCCCCCCTTAGCCCCCCAACGGCAATTCCTACCGGGCAGCCGCGACCTCAGCAGTTTCTGTCCAGAGGCGGGTAGGGCCCTGCTGGTGCGCCACTGGCCCGACTACCGGCGGTCATTGGAGTTTTTGGAACCGGGACGGCCGCCGCGCCAGATTTGGGTGGGCAATGAAGCCCTGGTGGCCAGTGCCTGCGCCGGCGGCGGTGAGCGGCTCTGGGTGCTGTTGATCAGTGGCCTGCGGGTACCGGAACTGGAGATCCTCGAACTGAACCGCCAGGGCAAGCAACTGCGGCGCCAAAGGCTCCAGGGGCTGGAACTGGATCCAGGCAGCGCCTTGCACTACGACCCGGCCAGCCAGCAACTACTGCTGTTGCTGCGCCCCTTGAATCGCCCCCAAGGGGCAGCGAGCCTGGCCCAGGCCACCCTGCTCGATGCCAGCAACCTGAGGGCAAGGCCCCTGGTGGGCGGGGTGCGCCAGGTGGGCTGGTTAGTTTCTAAACAACTGGAACGTCAGCTGGGGCCCCACCCCTAGGATCCGCCGTTGGCTCATTTCTTGCCTTGATGCCGCCCCTTTCGGCCCGCCAGAGCCAGCTCCTGGAAGCGCTGCGCCACAGCCCCGAGGAACTCAGCGGCCAGGCGCTCCATGGCCTGATTCGTGCTGGGGGGGGAACCATGGGGCTGGCCACGGTTTACAGGCACCTGCGGGCCCTGCAGCAACAGGGGGAGGTGCGCTGCCGTCACCTGCCCAGCGGCGAGGCCCTTTACGCCCCGCGGGAACGGGATGTGCACCACCTCACCTGCCTGGATTGTGGTAACAGTTCGGTGTTGCATTGCTGCCCGCTGGAGCAGCAAGCGCTGCAACTCCACCACCCCGAGGGCTTCAGGCCTTTATTCCACACCCTTGAGGTCTTTGGCCTCTGCGCCCAGTGCCAGGGGAAAAAGAGCGAGAGCTAAATAGCCACCGAAAATAGCCACCGAAAACAGCCCCAGAAAACAGCCCCTGAACTGACCCACAACCGCCACACCGCAAAGCACTAAGAACGAGAATCATTCCCATCAAGACCGAATTCTCATGGCTGGTTTCCGTTTGGCTCTGCTGCTCTGCTCCGGCCTTGGGGTAGTGGCGCCTTTGGCAGCCCAAGCCCAAGAGCTGAACATGGGGCCAGTAAACCGTTATGTCGACCAGCAAGACATCGACCGCATGCGGGCCCTGGAGGCCCAAATGGGTCAGGTGACCAGCGTTGGCCAGTTTTCCGACGTGCAACCCACCGACTGGGCCTACCAAGCCCTGTCGAACCTGGTGAGTAAGTACGGCTGCGTGGCTGGCTACCCCAACGGCACCTTCAAGGGCAAGCAGGCGATGACCCGCTACGAGGCGGCCGCCCTGCTTAATGCCTGCTTGGACCGCGTCAGCGAGATGACAGAAGAGGTCAAGCGGTTGCTTAAGGAATTTGAAAAGGAACTGACGGTTCTTAAGGCCAAGGTTGATGGCCTCGAGGCCAAGACCGAGGAACTGGCGGCCACCCAGTTCTCCACCACCACCAAGCTCAAGGGTCAGGCGGTGTTTTGGCTGGGCACAGCCAACTTCTCCGGCAAGAACGCTGGGCTGAGCCCCCTGGCGAATTCGGTTACGGGAATTGTGGAAAAGGAAGCCTTCCGCACGGCGGTGCAGGCCAACACCTACACCAAAACCGCCGGTGGTTCTGGCTATAGCGCCACTGGCACCCCCACTGGCAATTACGGCGCCTTCACCAAGGCAGCCACCTGGACCGGCGGCACCACCGCCGCAGGCATCGGCGTGGTGGGCCAACCGACCACCAGCCTGGCGGGCTTTACCCCCGGCACCTTGAGCACCGCCCCCCTCTCGGTGGGTGGCCTGCGCTCTAACCCCGCCGCCCCCGCCGGTGGCACCGGCGTTCAGGGCACCTGGGGTGTGGTGAACAACGCCCTGGCCAATGGCGCTGTGCTCACCCCGGCGCTGATCAACATCATCGCCAACCCTGTTAGCAACGGCACCC